>Ga0222719_10001859_pt1 | contig 19926 bp, 22 predicted proteins | sample C33_34DmetaG_FD_165039 | JGI IMG/M metagenome (GOLD analysis project Ga0222719, IMG submission 165039) | Estuarine water microbial communities from San Francisco Bay, California, United States - C33_34D | ecosystem: Environmental > Aquatic > Marine > Unclassified | place: USA: California... | reverse complement strand
AGAATTTACACAACTGCTATTCGGACACGGTGATCAATTCCACACCAAGACAGGCATTTGTGGCAGGATACAGGGAAGGGGTGAAAATGAGTCTAGAGAAGGGCGAGAGGATTGCACCATCAGAATTTAGACAAAGGATATGGGCGGCAAATTTAAAATACCTCACAACCTGGATGTCGGTGGGTGCAGATGTTGAAAACGGTCAGTACGCCATGTTGGGTGCAAGAATTGGCTGTTACAAAACCACACTTGGAGACACCGCACTGCATCAGATATCTGATCTTGACATGATGAAGGAGATTTATGACCAACACCTGCAAGACCACATGACAAACATAAATGAAGAAATAAAATTATACGGAGAGAGCCTGAGGACCCGATTGGATATTCCAGTGGCAGAGCTGGACGCAGAACAGAGTAGTTTCTTCAAATACTGCATGCCACCGCACATCAACAGAGGAGTTCAAGATCGTGAGCACTAGTGATTACAAGGCAGACGCATTGAAGGCAAAGGAGAAGCTCAAACAGGTTTCTCCCACTATGTGCCTGGCCAAGTGGAACCAGACATCCCTGCACCTGCCAACAGGACTAACGAATTCATGCTACCACCCGCCACTGCACCGTATAGATGAAGGCATGCTCAAAGACAACCCAGCCGCCTTGCACAACACCCATGAGAAACTACAGGAACGGGCAATGATGCTGGACGGCGACAAGCCAGATGGATGTAGTTACTGCTGGAACATAGAGAAGACCGGCGAGATGTCGGACAGGCACTACCGTTCCGGTGAACCATGGGCCATGCAGGACTTCGATGATATTAGGAAGAATCCAATAAGTGAAGATTGGACACCGAGATACGTGGAGGTGAACTTCAACAACGCTTGTAACTTCAAGTGCAGTTATTGTTCGCCACAGTTCTCGACCACGTGGGCCAAGGAGGTGGACAGATACGGCGAATATCCTACCACCCCTCCCCACAACGCACCAGAACACTTCCAGGGAAGGCGCAAACCCATACCACACCGGGAGGACAATCCCTATGTGACCGCTTTCTGGCGATGGTGGCCCACGCTGTACAAGAATCTAAAGCACTTCCGTATGACCGGGGGGGAGCCCATGATGGACAAGAACACTTACCGGGTGTTCCAGTACATAATAGATCATCCAAAAAAAGATCTACACCTCAACGTCACAAGCAACATGTGTCCGCCAGACAAGAAGTTGAAGGAGAAGTACTACAACATGGCACAGAACATCTGCATGGAGGAGAAGGTTGAACACATGATGCAGTTCGTCAGCGTGGACGCATTTGGCAAACGGGCGGAATACATAAGAGATGGACTTGATTTCAACCGCATGATGGACAACGTGGAGGAGTTCCTGGATCGAATACCGGTGCGTAATTCCATAACCTTCATATGCACCTATAATAACCTCAGTATCACAAGCATGGACAAGTTGTTGGAGAAGATACTGGAACTACGTACGAAATACAGCAAGACATACCAGAGGGTTTGGTTTGACGTGCCACTGCTGAGGCAACCAGCATGGCAACAGATCACACTGCTTCCTGAATCATATCAAATGATACACGAAGCAAACATAGAATACATGCAGAACAATTCCGGCGAGTCTAACGGTTTACACATATTCAAGGACTTCGAGATCCAGAAGATGCAGAGGAATCTCGCATACTGGCGCGAAAATGCGGACGCAAGTACGCAAAACAAAAAAAACTTTTACGCTTTTTTCAACGAACACGATCGCAGACGATTGACAAGATTTTTAAACACCTTCCCTGAGATGGAAGAGTTTTGGGAGGAGTGTAGGAATGCCTAAGACTATTGCACATGGATGCAGTTTCACAGCCTACAAATGGCCATGCTGGCCCAAGTTCGTTCCATGGTTCAATGGTGGTGTGACAATGATCAACAAAGGGAGATCTGCCAGCGGCAACGAGACAATATCACGTGCTGTGATCAACAGTGCCATGAAACACAAACAAATAGATCACGTGTACATAATGTGGTCTGCCAGTGACAGGTATGAAGTAATAACACTAGATGAGGGAGTAGATCATCTAGATGGCAGGATTACTTACAGGGTTTGGGACGATGACTTCAAATGGAGCACATGGTTCGGTGGACACAGGTTACCTGATAAGCATGATTACTACAGGCGACATTTTTGGAACGAACAACACCAGGATTACAGAACATTAGAAAACATACAAAGGACACAGATGTTATTAGACAAGAAAAAAATCCCATACACAATGATGGTATTCAAACAAGATGTGATCAATAGAAATTTTCATAGTGAAAGTGAACGTGCATTGTACAATGAAATTGACTGGACAAAGTTTGTGTTTTACAAACAAAAAGGCGGCCTGTGGGAATTCTCAGAAGATAATTACAAAGAATACTATATCTCGGGAGAATCACATCCACCACCGATCGCTCACTATCACTGGGTCAAGGATATAATGTTTAAAAGCGACATACTTTGTCCTTCAGACGAATACAACAAATTAAAAGACTATTTCAAAGGAAAAGATGGACGATCTAGAATTTAAACAAAAAAAATTAGACACAAAATCAGCAAGTTTCTGTGCGGCCAAATGGTATAATGCTACAATATGGTTGGGCAGTGGTATGACCACAAGTTGCCATCACCCATTGCCACACAAAATAGACTTAGAAGAAATAAAGAAAAATCCTAGTGCAATACACAACACACGCCAAAAGAAAGAGCAACGTAGACAGATGCAGTATGGAGAGAGACCTGCAGGCTGTGAATATTGCTGGAAGATTGAGGACATCGGCAGAAACGCAATCAGTGATAGGGTTTACAAATCAAAAATTTACACAGACAAAGAACTTGATGATGCTCACAGATCAGATCACCAAAAAGATTTCAATTTAAGGACACTGGAAATTGCATTTGACAGGGTGTGTCAGTTTGCTTGTACATACTGTAATCCTGCCTTTAGTTCTACTTGGGCGAACAACATAAAAAATCAAGGGCCATACATGAACCTGATGTCAGATGGACGTAACCATTTCACCCATGCACATGATGGTGCTGAACCATACAAAAAGGATGAGACAAATCCGTATGTTGAAGCATTCTACAAATGGTGGGAAAGCGACCTACACAAAAGTTTAGATGAACTGCGTATAACAGGTGGAGAACCAATGATGTCTCCCAACCTGTGGAGGTTATTAGATTGGATAGAAACACAGGGAGATAAAATGAAACCTGGTATGCGTATCGCAATAAATTCTAATCTTGGTGCCAAACAAACTATAATTGACAGGTTCAAAAATAAACTTAAAGGATTTAAAGATTTTCACTTGTACACAAGTTGTGAAGCAACTTTTAAACAAGCAGAATATATCAGAGACGGACTTGATTATGGTCAATGGCATTCCAACTTACTGCACATGATGGTGGACAAAGTTCCATCTGAGATCCATAACATGTGTACCATAAATGCCCTTTGTTTGGAATCATTACCTGAATTCCTTGAGAAGATGATATGGTTCAAGACCGCTAGTGCAGTATATGGCCCAACAATAAACTTCACTCTAAATATTTTGAGATTTCCTAGTTTCCAATCACCCCTTGTGCTACCAGATGACCTCAGAAATAAATTTAAACTGGACCTGGTAAAATTTTTAATTAAAAATAATAAGTTTTTAGAACAAATGGAAGTAAATCACGTGCAAAGGTTGATAGATTATCTTGATGTCGTCAAAACACCACACGCAGGTGCGGCCGAACAGAACAAGTTACAGAAAGATTTTAAAGCATTTTACAGTCAATACGACAAACGACAAGGAAAGGACTTTGAAAAAACTTTCCCAATAATAGGAGAATGGTACCGTGGCATATGAGTACGGGGCGAAAGAGCCCGAGAAACTGAAAATTAAAGACATGACTCCTAGGGAAAAGGAGTTGCTGATAGAAAGTGATTCATTCTGTATGCTACCATGGATGCACCTACATGCATTTCCTGATGGCAGGGCATATCCTTGTTGTTTTGCCTTTGACAAATTGCACGTTGGAAATGTAAACGAACAATCCATGGAAGAGGTGTTCAATGGCGACAAGATGAAACAGATGCGTTTGAACATGTTGGCCAACAAGAAATCTAGAGAATGTGTAAAATGCTATGACCAAGAACAATCAGGATTCTTCTCACTGCGTCTAAGTTCAAACAAGCACTTTGGACACAACATAAGCATGACGGAGAACACCAAGCCTGATGGAACTGCAGATTTCATTATAAAATATTGGGACATCAGATTTTCAAACTTATGCAACATGGCCTGTAGAAGTTGTGGCACATGGTTCAGTTCAAACTGGTATGAAGATCATAAAAAATTAACAGGTGCCCCACCTAACCATGCAAAGATCATGAAAGCAGGTAGGAACAGCAATGACATATGGGAGCAGTTGTTGAAACAATTTGATCATGTGGAACAGTTCTATTTCGCAGGCGGTGAACCAATAATTATGGAAGAGCATTTACGTATTTTAAAAGAATTAGATAAACGTAAAATGTATCATGTAAGATTAATCTACAACACAAACTTTAGTAAGTCTAAATTTAAGGGCACAGACATATTTGAATTATGGAACAAGTTTGATTCTGTATCAATAGGTGCAAGTCTGGATGCTGAAGGGCCAAGAGCAGAACTTATGAGAAAAGGCACCGTGTGGGAAGAAACAGTTGCAAATAGAAAACGTATGTTAGAAGTTTGTCCACAGGTAGACTTTTACATTTCTGCAACAGTTGGTTTGTCCAATTGTTTACATGTTCTCGACTTCCATAAAAGTTGGGTAGAGCAAGGATTAATTAAACCACAGGACTTCAATTTCAACCTACTGCAATATCCTCTATGGCAACGAATGGATCTGCTACCACAGGATGAAAAAATTAGGGTCACAGAAAAATACAAAGAACACATTAAATGGTTGAAGTCACAGGATCACTTGACGAGGGCATCCAAAGGCTTTGAATCTGCGTTGGACTGGATGAATAAAAAAGACATGTCCAAGCACATGCCAACTTTTGTAACAGAAACAAGAAAATACGACAAGATCAGAGATGAAAATTTCACTGATGTTTTTCCAGAATGGAAGGATCTTTTTGCCAGATATGAAACGGATTAAACCCAACGAAGGAAATAAAACATTCTGCATGGCACCGTGGACACACACATTCATTTCACCACAAATGGAAAGACGATTGTGTTGTGCATCTCTTGAAAAATCAACAAATTTTAAACAATACATAGACAGCAGTGGTCCTGATGCCAAGAAGGAATTAAAACTGCTCCCTCTGGAAGAGCATTGGAATTCAGATTACATGAAAAACATCAGAGTGAAACTTATGGCAGGAGACGAAATACCACAGTGTGGAACTTGTAATCATAAACTGTTGAACGCCAACGTGTATAGGCAACACTTTAACAGATTCTATAGAGATCAGATAGACGAGGCGTTTACAAATACAAATGACGACGGAGAAACCACAATGCAAGTGACAAGTTGGGATTACAGGTTCAGCAATCTCTGTAATTTTACATGTAGGATGTGTGGACCACCTTTGAGTTCTAGTTGGGAGACTGAAAATAGGAAAGCCGGTGATCTGGAACCGTGGATGGAAAAGGATGTAAAAGCACAACTTCAGAAGTTTTATGATCAACATGTGGTGAAAGAATTCTTACATGCGGTTGAAACCAAACGTGTGAAGGAGTTTTATTGGTGCGGGGGTGAACCTCTGATGTGGAAGATACACTGGACGGCAATGCAGAGAGTGGTTGAATTGGGATACGCCAACGAAGTGTTTGCAAGATATAACTCAAACATGAGTAGGATAACTTTCTTTGGAAAAAATCTATTTGATAATGTGTTGTCAAAATTCCAAGACTGGCAGATAAACGCTTCTATTGATGCAACAGGTGAAATAGGAGAATATATTAGAACAGGTTTGAATTATGAGCAATGGTTGGCAAACATGCGTTATGCAAGGAAATGGATGAGACATCCTCGGCAACTACAACTCGACCTCACTGTGACTCTGCCCGGCTTATTTGATTTAGAAAATATGTATGAACTACAAAAGGATTTGAAAATACCGTTACTTTGCAAAAAAGTTTTTACTTTTGCACCAGACACATATATGAGTCCGTTGTTCCTACCAAGAAAGTTGCTTAATAAAATTGTGATGAAAGTAAAAGAAAAATACAAAAACGAAAAGAAGAATGTTTTCAATCTTGCATTCCTTGAAGGATTAGATGACCTAATGAACCATCCCACAAACGACGAGAGGTATGATAAAGAAACCTGTGAAAAGGGGTGGCGTGATGGAAAAGGACAGTGTGAAACAATAGACAAACGTAGAGGTACAGACATTAAAAAAATACTCGTAAAAGACCCGGAGGTGTTGGAGTGGTGGACAAGTATATAAAATCAAACATTTGTCCCTTGCCATGGACACACTTGGAAGTTGATGTCAACGGCGGTGCCTCGCCTTGTTGTCTGTATAAAGGTAGTATTCCTGGTGTAAAGGTGTACGAACAGAGTCTAAAATCAATCCAGGACACAGAATACATGCACAAATTGAGAGAACAGTTCCGTAGCAATGAACGTCCCACTGGTTGTCAGAGTTGCTGGCAAGAAGAAGATGCAGGAAAAATTTCCAAAAGACAGAATTCAATCTACAAAATGCGTAGCAGTCTAGAAGACTGGACACCTAATAGCGAGCCAACGCTGAAGTTTATTGATTTTAAGTTGGGCAACGTGTGTAATCTAAAATGTAGGATATGCGGATCATGGAGTTCCTCGAAGTGGGCACAGGAAGAAATAGATTATGAGACGGCCAAGGGCGGAGACAATCCTGTCGCCAGGAAGCAACTCAAGGAAGGCGGCTGGCCAAAACGTAACCCACAGTTTTTTGAAGACCTCAAGGAGGATCTAAAATATGTGGAGTACTTCGAGTTCACTGGCGGTGAACCGTTCATGATCAAGGACCACTTCAAGATCTTGATGCACTGTGTCGAGAAGGGGTATGCCAAGAACATAGACATTCACTACAACACCAACGGCACGCAGTTGCCACCACAGGAGATATTTGATCTATGGAGTTACTTCAAGCACGTGGAGATAGCATTCAGCATTGACGACATAGGCGAAGCCTTTGAGTATCAGAGACATCCTGCGAACTGGAGAGCGGTAAGTGCCAATCTAGTAAAGTTCAAAGAACGTAAAACACCAAACATGGATTTCCAAATATGTTCCACAGTGAACATATTCAACGTGTTCAACTGGGCCAAGATTGCATTGTGGGTGGCACAGTTCCAACCCAAGTTCTTTTACGTGAATACCTGTTTTGACCCAGACGTGTTCAACATACAGACCTTGCCCAAACAGGTCAAGGACATAGTCACAGATAGATATCATATGCTTAAGGATTATCAACCCAGCATACGTTTCATGAACGCCGCGGACAGGGACACACCGGAGATCAGAGAACAACGTAAAGCAAGGATATTACAGACGGACCAGTACAGGAGTGAAAATTTTGGAGACACGTTTCCGCTTTTAAATAAGGTATTAAAGATATATGAGTAAAAAATTTATAGCAGGTGGATGTAGTTTTACGTTTGGTCACGAACTCAGTGATGACCAGGAAGGCAAGTTTGCCAGTAAAAAAACATGGGCACATGGCCTCAAACCAAATGATCACGAATATGTATGCACAGCCTACCCAGGCTCGGGCAACAGTGGCATAGCAAGACGTGTTTTCAATGCAGTGGCAAACAGCACTGACGTAGGAGGTGTCGTCGTCATGTGGAGTTTTTTATCTAGATATGATTGGGCCATGCCCAGACATAGGGATCTAGAAGGGACAAGGTGGGCAAGTATATCTCCATGGGATACCAACGCCGGCAATGAAGAAGCGTTTCAAACACTTGCCAATTCGGAACCTCAGCAAGAGAAATGGAGGACACGTAAAGAAATATTCAAGGATACCGGGGTAAGAGATTTTTCAGAAAGCATATACAAGTATGCGGCCAATGAATATCACGAGACTTACCTCAGTTGGAAGAGCATCATCTGGTTACAGAACATCTTGGAAAAGAAGAAAATACCATTCATGTTCACACTGGCCGACAACAGTCTGTTTTACCACGAGTTTGAACAGCACAAAGACAAAGATAACCTGTTGTCTGCTCTGCACAAAGAAATAGATTTTACCAAGTGGTTCTCTTTTGGTGAGAGAATGATGGGGTTTAACCAATGGGCACTACTGAAAGATTATCCACGTGGCACCACACACCCACTTGACGAAGCACACCATGATGCTGTAAACTTAATGTTACCAACTTTTAATAAACTGATAGGAGACAAATAATGTTCAATTGGATAAAGAACTTGATAAACAAAATCAAGCAAGAGATCAAGTACAGGAAGAGACTCAAAGAGTTAAAGAAGAAAGATCCATTCATATACAAGTAAAAAATGGAAATACGCAACAAAGATAAGCTCAAGGAAATTTTAGAGCGTTGGAAAGAACATCCGTCTGTAACAGGGCTCATGGAAAAATTTAGCCAGTTGCAATCCTACACGAATAAAAGTTACAAGAATATAGAATCCTACACCAAGCAAAAAATAAAGGAATCCAAGTATGAACTGGTTGAATTGCCCTACATAGATGTTGCAGAAGATCCTGTGCGTCCGGAATTAGATCTAAAGTTCCGTCAATCATATGGCAGGAAAATATTTGGCCTGAAAGATGATGTTGGTGAGATAGCGGCAATTATGTGTTTTGCGTTTACAAACGAAGTGCCAAAGACCGTTGAGGAAATGGAAGCATTGAGTCATGATGCCGCCCTGCAGTCAGTCCACAGGGCAGGGGTGCAAGGATCCATAGCGATAGCATACACGGTGTGGGCCAAGAAGAAAGGTGGCGGACGTGCCATTGTCAACGAGGTGTACAAGATGGTGAAGAAATCCAATCACCTCAACAGGTTGGTCACTCTATCACCACTTACTGAAATGGCCAGGAACTTTCACATAAAGAACGGTGCAAAAGAATTACAAGTGAACGAAACAACACAGAATTTTGAGTACGATATCTCACTCGAGGACTGGGAAACAGCATTGGTCAAGGCTAAAAAATTCTTAAAGGTAAAATGAGAATACTAGGAATAAATTGTATGAATCATGATGCCGCAATGGCTGTTGTGGATTACAGTTCAGGCATAGGTGAAGTGCTATGGGCCGCACATGCGGAACGTTATTCTAAAGTCAAGAATGATCATTACCTTAATTGGACGATAGTAAATGAAGCAAACACATTTGGACCATTTGACAAGGTTGTGTATTATGAGAAACCGTTACTCAAGAAAACAAGACAACTGTACGCAGGACAATGGGCAGACGCTTTGAGTTACACAGAGATGCCGCAATGGCACTTGGATAACTTTAAAATCAAGATAGATGAGTATGTGAAGCACCATGACTCGCATGCCGCGGCAGGGTATTTCACATCACCTTTCAGGGAAGCCACGATACTGACAGTGGACGCAATAGGTGAATGGGACACAGTGTCCATATCAACAGCATCCAGAAATCATATGCAACGAAAAGAAACTGTCCGGTATCCACACAGCATAGGAATACTTTACAGTGCATTCACACATCGATGTGGACTTAAACCTGCGGAAGAGGAATATATCTTAATGGGCATGGCCGCATATGGCCAACCCAAATACAAAGAGGACATATACAATGACTTCGTGCATCAGTCACCGTTTAAACTAAAACAGAATCTACACAGGGGACTGAGTGAATGGCACCCGGAAGCAGACCCAATGGACCTAGCGGCCAGCATACAGGCAGTCACAGAAGAATGCCTCGCAGACCTATGGAAACGTGCCAGCAAGTATGGGTCACGTAATCTGGTATATGCCGGCGGAGTTGCACTTAACTGTGCGGCCAACAAGGTGCTCGCAAATTTAGGATTGTTTGACAACATATGGATAATTCCAAATCCAGGAGATGCAGGATCCAGTTTGGGTTGTATTGCGGCACATCAAAAATCATTCATCAACTGGAAGAGTCCGTTCCTTGGCCACAACATACAAGGCGAGTATCCTGTGGACGCAATAATGAAAGAATTGAAAGAAAACAAGATGGTGGGAGTGGCGAATGGTAGGGCAGAGTTTGGACCAAGGGCACTTGGTAATAGATCGTTACTAGCCGACCCCAGGGGTGAGGAGATCAAGGATTTGGTAAATGTCATCAAGCGAAGACAGAAGTTCAGACCGTTTGCTCCAGCCATACTGGAGGAGGACGTTAACGACTATTTTGACCTACCTACCGGCGTCAAAAACACCCCTTATATGCAATACACAGCGGCGTACACGCATGGTAAAGACTGTCCTGCCATATTGCACTATGACGGCACATCTAGGGTGCAAACCGTGTCAAAAAGCGACAATGAAGGGTTTTATGAACTGCTAAAAGCATGGAAGAAAGAGACAGGTTGTCCTATTCTTTTGAACACCAGTTTGAACATAAAGGGTATGCCCATGGTTAATGACACCAAAGATGGTAAAGACTGGACAGCCAAATATGGGGTAAAGGTATTTTAGGTTAGTGTATAATGGCATTTGATAGTGTACAAGTAAGATTCAAAGATGTAGTAAATTTTGATTCACCTTTTGCAAACACAAGGGTCGTCCCGTTTGTGGACAGTTACCTTGAAATACTCAAGAGTGTGGTTGAAGATATTCAAACAGAATATTTTTGGTTCTTTGCCAACTTCATGGAATTGAAAACTGTTGACACAGATTATATCCCAGAACAGCACGAACAGAAACAGATTCACGTATGGTACAACACACATCCAGCGGGTGGTAGCAACAAAGAAGGCAATGTCATGTTGATACCCACAGCAGAATTCAAGAGACAGGTGAGTGATTTGAAATATCTCAGGGACTACAAGGACATCAACTATCACGCCCATGATGACCTATACCAGCAGTTGATACCAAAAACCCCATTCAAATTGAAAAACCCATATACCGCATACGAAACAAATGACTGTTTCTATTCATGGATGTACAATCAAAATCTCGACGCATCTGTGATACCAGATTTCTATCCAAGTTTTTGGGAAGATGTCAAAATGTACACATGGGGAGAGACCAAAGACGTCATGCTGATACCCAAACAAAAGGATGTTAAACAGTTCTATGACATACAACGTAGTTTACACTTTGACCTAGACTACCAAGTCAAACCAATGGACATAGTGTTCATATCTTATGATGAACCCAGTGCAGAGCCGAGATACAAAAAATTGAAACAGCGTTTTCCCAGGGCAAAATGGTGTAAAGGAATTCAAGGACAAACATTGGCATACATCACAGCCGCCACCATGAGTGACACAGATTATTTTTTCGCCGTGTTCCCCAAGAACGAACTAGCGGACGAATTTGATTTTAGTTTCCAACCAGATAGATTGAGGAATCCTTGTCATTACATATTTGACTGTTACATTCCCAGTATAGATTTGCGATATGGCTGGGGTGGTGTGATCCTTTACAACAAGGAGCTCGTCTTCAAAACAACCAAGCCTGATCTAGACTTCACGATGTCACAGGCACACCATTCTGTACCTCTGCTGTCTGCTATCAGCAACTGTAATGAGACACCATTGCTGGCCTATAGATCATCTTTCAGGGAAGTTATAAAGTTGATGCAAATGAAACCCACGGTAGAGTCGCAATACAGGCTTAAGAAATGGCTCAAACTTGGCAAGGGTGATAACGCACAATGGTTGCACAGAGGTGCTCTCGATGGCAAGGCACACTACGAAACTAATAAAGACGACTATACCAAACTTATGTATTCGTATGATTACGAATGGATCAAAGATAAACTTAGATCGACGTACCCAACTGAAACTTTGGATTGATCTTTAAATTTTCAAAATAGAAAGGTTGTTGCAAGAACCAATTGATGTATTTTGGTATCCCTTCTTCTATGTCTATTGAAGGATTGAAATTCATCATGGTTTTTGCTTTGTCACTGTTAAGTGTGTCTCTGTTTGGATAAAAAGTATCATGTGGCTTGGTTATTATCTTACCGATGCCTAGTTTACTTCTTATTATTTCTGCGGCATCTATAATTTTTCTACCGTTTCCACGTGTGCAGTTGAATGTTTCGTTGGTCACTTCGTTGGTGGTAGCCAGTGCAAAGTAATTAGCAACGTCAAGCACGTTTGAAAAATCTAATTTGTTTTCAGGCCCTTGCACGGTCATCTCACCTGTGGTCAGCACACTTTTCAATAACTGACTAATTACCCTTGTGATTGTGTCCTTTTCACCATACAACGCAGATGGTCTCATTATTACATAATCAAGTCCGTATTCTCTGTTCCATATCTTGCACATTATCTCACCTTGTCTTTTGTAAGACCCGTACAATGTGTTTGGTTTTGGCACAACGTTCTCATCTGGTATCTTGTTGTTGAACTCTCCATACACCATGCTACTGGAAGCATACACTATTTTTTCAACCTTGTGTTTAACACATAGGTCTAAGACGTATGCGGTTGCGGTTACCATGTTATTGGTTGCGTCTAGCACATTCCTTTTGACCATTCTTGCGTTTGGATATGTGGCCACATGTATGACCCTATCTGGTTTGAAGTCTTCAAAAGTCTGTTCCATGAACTGCAAGTTCTCAATCTGTCCGATGTATTCTTTGTCTGTGTTTGTGATCTTCTTCCTTTGGCTCAACACAGGATGATATTCCCAATCTGGAAAAGTATAATACTGATGATAGCAATCTACTATACCAACTGTGTGCCCTTCCGTTTTTAATTTTTGACATATATGACTTCCGATGAATCCATATCCTCCTAGTACTAGTATTCTCATAGTGTTCTCCATTTGCATTCAAAGGCCTCAGCATATTTTGAATTGGTCATTTGTCCTCTGTATGCCGCTAATCCTTTAATGTTGTGTAAAAGTGTGTCAGAGAAATAACTGTCATAACAACTAACAAGTTGTATTTTCTTGTCTATTTGATCAGATATATCCACAAACACGTTTGGTTTGAATTGATTATTTTTATTGCTGTATGGTCCACCCTCCATTAACCAGAATTCGCCTTTCCATCTACGTAAAGATGAATTCACTATATGGAAGGTATTGACATGATCCTGGTGATGGTCACCTGGACTGTGTGTGATTATCAAATCATAGTTGCCATTGTACACTATGTCATCTATGACTTTTACGAACTTGCTGTTCCAGGTTAGCACGGGTCTTCCATCCTCGTCAGTGGGATTTTTAAGTATGTTGAACTTGACGCCAAATAGTTCTTCTGATTTCCTATACTCCTGTTGCATTTTTTCCTTGTCCCTCCACACGCTGGGTTTTGGTGCATTGTCATCTCTGCACACGACAATGTCCACGTGTGAACCCTGTGCTTGATATTTCAACAACGTGCCAGCACACCCTAGTTCAACATCGTCTGGATGGGCACCTACGGCTAGTATTTTTTTGAAGGACATACAACCTCTCCTGTCTTTAAACTTTTCTCCATACACTCTACAATGTATGTAACTCTTTTTATGTGTGGCAGGCTTGAATCTGGTAATTTGTCTTTTTCACAATAATCAATGAATGCTTGTATTTGATTCTGTAAGGGAGACACATCTGAATCAAAAATAATATTTTTCTCCATGTGTTGTATTTGTCTTCCGTCTTCGATCAACTGACTTATCCATTTACTTTTGTTTTCAGCATCGTTCCAGACTAGTGTTCCTTTGTCCGTGATCACAGTGACATCTCTTACCTTTTCATGATAGTACCAACCCATCTGCAAATTAACAGAAACTTTACCGTACTTCAAATTACAAGTTACAAAGTCTGGTTGTGATTGCCTTGTTATGTGTGTGCCTGTGCTATGAATTTCGTCTGGCATGATACCCAGGAGGTTATCCAGTATGGCCACGTCGTGTGGTGCATAATGTAAAATGGGATCGATGTCCTTTTGCATTCTGCCCCAGGCCAGTCTACGATGTTCTATATGTAAGATCTCTTTGTCAACGACTGTTTGTTTTAAGAAATTGAAATGTTCGTTGTATAATAGTATATGCCCGGCCATCAGTTTTGCATTGGCAGTGTAAGGACCTATCTCGTTGCATTCCGCCATGTTCATGAATGCAGGCTTTTCTACCAACACGTTGATGCCCTTTCTCAACATTATTTTCGTAATGTTCTTGTGTGTTGGAGCCGGAGTGGCTATTATGACTCCGTCAGTTGTTCCTGGAGTGATGCCATCTAGTGAATCATTTATATCATACACACTGACGATGATATTCATTTTCTTGGCCGTCTCAATAATTTTACTGCCCCAATATCCTGTTCCAATAATTGCTAATCTCATAATGTTTCTTTGATTGTGTTTATTATAAGTTTGATTTCTTTGTTTGTCAAATACTGGTGTACGGGGATCGCTAATCCTGTAAGTGAAGCATGTTGACTGTTTATGAATTTTTGTTCTGTTCTGTAAGGCAGTATTTCGTTCAATGGTATTGGGTAGTAGGCTCTGCTTTGAATCTTTTTATTATTAAGGGCCTCTTGTATTTTATCTCTGTGTATGCTGTGTATAACATACTGATGAAACACGTGAATAGAGTTTTTATTCTGGTAGGGTACTGTCACAATGTCTTGCAGTGCCTCATTGTACATAAATGCTATTTCTCGCCTACGTTTGTTGTGCTTATCCAACAGAGGCAATTTGTTTATGAGCACTTCTGCCTGTATGCTATCCATCCTCGAATTCCATCCAACCTGCCTGATGTCAAATTTATTTGTCTGTCCATGATTACGCAGTTGTCTGATGGTTTCACAATATCTTGTATCACCTGTCACTGCACCTGCGTCTCCCCAGCATCCTAGATTTTTTGTTGGATAAAAACTGAAGCAAGTGAGGTGTGATAATCCACCAACACGTTTTCCTTTGTATATTGCCCCTGTGCTTTGTGCCGAATCTTGTACTATGGGAAGATTAAATCTTTTCAAATAATCTATGTCTGCAACGTTTCCATATAAGTCAACTGGAATGATTGCTTTTGTTCTTGACGTGATTACTTTGGACACCTGCGTAACATCCATGCATAGATCATTCTCATTTATATCAACAAACACCGGTCTTGCTCCCACTTGTCTTATCGCCTCGACTGTGCTGACCCAGGTGTATGGCACTGTAATGACTTCATCTCCAGGTCCAACACCCAACGCCAGTAGTGATAATTGCAGTGCTGATGTGCAAGAACTTACGGCAACACAATCCTCTGCACCCACGTACTGCCTAAATTTTTCTTCAAATTGTTTTACTGCTGGCCCGTTAATAAAAGCATTATTTTTAAAGGTTTTGGAAAATGCCTTTGACGGAACTTTCAGTTTTTCTTCGTATCCAAAACCAGACAGTGTAATCATTTTTTAAAAGTTTTGGCCATTATTAAAGAGGTACGAGATTCCATGTCACGTTTCAGTGCGGGTATGTCAAACTTCATGTCCACGCTCTTTATCTTTAAATAATTGTCTTCGATTGTTTTTCTTAGGTATTTGGCTATAGTTTCTTGTTTTTTAGATTTCAGCTCTTTCGCTATGTCGTAGTGTATAGTGATGTTATTTTTTAGGATAATGTTGATATACATCAGGTACTTGACCGGCATGTTCTGGAAGTGTAGTCCCTCTAGAACCTCCGGCCATTCCTTGACGAAATCTTGCGTCAACTGTACCCAAGTCTTATTCTTTGGCGGCTGTCGTTTTGGCATCCGCTTTCTTGGTTGTCTTCTTGGCTGGTGCCTTCGCATCGGGGTCAGCGGCCATCTCTTTAACAGTCGTGCCCTTCTCCTTGGCTATCATCTCGTTCAACTTGTTCAACAGAATCCTGCCGTCTGCGGCATTTCCGTAGGTGACCATGATCTCTTTGGTCTTGAACTTCTTGATGTAGTTGTCGTTGTGTAGCATGGCCAACATGTTGGTGCCATCCGCGAAGGTCTGCCTACCTAGGTAGTCTGCCAACTCGTCAGCGGCCTGTCCGCCCTCTGATTCCACAGCCTTCATCAGACCATTGTGGTACATGTCCGGCAGGAACTTGGTTCCAACCACAAGACAGTTGTCAGCCTCACCTGGTACTGTCCTGTACAGGATCACTACTTTTGCTTTTGACTCATCCGCAAGTTCTCCAATGTGTTTGAAGTGCCTCTTTGGACCAGTCTGACCATCGCCCGCCGCTCCGGTGTTGTCACCCATTGGCATGGCTTGGTTGTTCACGTTCATTAGTGTTGCCATTATTTTCCTTCCGCAGTCGCTGGTGCTTCTGCTCCCTCAGGTTTCTGTTCTGGTGCCACTTTGGCCAAGAACGCCTGTAGTTTGTTGTATAGGAATCCTACACCTGCCATTTCATTGGCCTTGAATGCACCCCTAGTGGATGCCACATCAAGTATGGTAGAAAGATTCTTCAAGTCGCCTATTGACAAAGCAGTTGGATCCGGTTGTGGAGCCTGTGCCTGTGCCGCCTGTGGTCGAGCCGTCGCTGTCTCCTTAGGTGCAGTTGTCTTGGCAGACTTTTTCAAGTTCTTCTTTTTTGTTGCCATTGTTATTTTCTCCTAATTGCAATTGGTATTAATATACGTATATTATACTAAAATTAGTTATGGAGTGCAACAGTTAATTTGAGTACTTTTGAGCGATGCCACTCAATGCAAACAAGGTAAGATCACCAGGCTCTTCAAAACCTAAAACTGTGACAGATTTAGATGTGTCACCATCAAACACAACATCTTTGGTAATTGAATAACGCCCTGAGCAGTGCTCGTATATCCACTTTCTCATCATCTCAACATTTGACTCGTGTGCCTTTACCACTGTGTTCACGAAGTGTGGTGGTAATATGTCTAGTTCTCTTTTGAAGAAGTTGTTTGGATTGATCTTCATCAGGCACCCCAAACGTCATCGTACATTGGTGGTTCTTCTTTGCTGGGTTTCATTGTGTGCACCTTGCCGTGGAACTGTTTGAAAGTGTAGTAGGCCACGAATATCACTGCTAAATGTCCCAGGAACCAACTCAGCCAAATGTCGGTTCGTATGCCCCAAAAGTAGATTGTGAATGCTGTGCTCCATAGGAAACTCAAAGTCACGAGTATCTGAAGTCTCACGGTCTTTGGCAATGCCCGTAGATCATTCTTGCTATCGTCAAACAGGATAGTAGCGGCATCTATCATCCAGTTGCGTAGATTCTTCACCTTCTCAAGTTTGCCTGTGTATGGATTCGTGTTTGGAAATAACATCATTGTCGGAAGGCCTTTTTACATGCGTCGTTATGTTGATCGATCCAGAAATCAACGTAATCAAATCTCACTAACTTGTAAGGTAAATCTAAATGTTTAATGATCATATCATACCAAAAATCAAATGTATCTTTTTTCCACATCTGAGCAAATGGTATGTTTAGTAAACGTTTGTGTGTTAGAACATTGTCGATAGTATAGTCTGAAGTTGGAATATTATTTTTCTTTTTTTTGGCTTCGTTTAAAGTTTTTATTAGATCACTATCTTTTTTGTCTTGAATCACTATTCTTATAATTTTACTTTTTGGAAAATATTCTAAAATGTTTTTTACTTTGTTGTCTTCCCATGCATGATTGCAATATAGCACCATGTCTAATTTACTATAATCAGAATTATTATTAGAAATCTGTTTGTTTGTGTCATTCACAAGTAATTCATTGCAGTCAATATGATTTCCTTTGTTGTATACTTTGTTTACAATTTTTCCGTCTGTCTGTATTATCATGACTTGACCTAATTCATTAATTCCAAAATCTTGTGTATTAGTGTTGGAATAGTGTTTGTTGATAATAGAAGAAAGCAAGTCACCTGCCGATCCTGGAGGATATACAATCCAAACACAATCTTCGTTACGAGTGAATTGATTTTGCGATTTATTGTTAAGGTATAGGTTTTCTTTGTAGTGCATTACAACATCCAATTCATTACTATTAAAATAAATGCCATAAGCAATGACGCTTTTACTATCGCACTGATCATGATAGGTAACTCCATAGTGCTATCAGTAGCAATCCAAAACTCATTATGGATATTGACACCTCATTCAAGAACCAGTCTTTGAAAGTTTCCCAGAGCAACCTAATCATTGTACTGCACTGTCATTCCGAAGGGAGCCTCTATATCTCTCTCGTATGGGTTGTTGATCAAGAATATGGTGTCGCAGTAGTGTTCGTCACCCCACGAATCAAAAGGCCAACCATCTGTGAACATAACAAATTTCTTTGGCTCAATGCCCTGTTCCTTCATGTAATCCCAGTTACATTCAAATTCCGTACCACCACCTGAACCAAGTTTGTAGTCCAACAACTCATCTGCGTTGTCTGGCGTGAACACTTTAGGATTGAACACCGCAGTGTCAAAACTCCAAAGATGTATTCTGAAGTCTTTGTATTGATCCATTATGTTCTTAACCTCTGTAAGGAACTCTTTACACTGTTCGTTGCTGATACTACCACTGGCATCAAGTGCCAAACATATGTCAATCATCTCGTCGTTGTTCTGTCCTGGCAGTATGGCAGATGTGTGCCAACTTTTTCTGCTGGGTCTCATCCAAGTGTAATCACTTTTCATTGTGCTCATTATCTGTTGTTGCAAGATTTCTCTCCAGTCCATCTTAGGCTCTGTGAGATCCTTGACCAGCCTCTGTAAAGCACCTGGTAGATTACTTGCACCTGTTGACTGTGCCGCACTCACCATTGCTTCTTTTACTTCGTCTCTGATCTTCTTCAATTCTTCTTTGGTGTACACAGGCTTGCCTTTGCCACCCTGTTTGCCATCCTTGCCGTCCTTGCCTTCTCCTTCACCTTTGCCCCACTCCTGGTGATCGTCCATCAGTTCGCCAAGTTTCTCCAACATCTTCTTGCCGTTCTTTTTGGCCTGCTTGTAGATGTCATCGTATATTCTTTCTGAAGCCCAGTCCTTGTACTTGTCGTCCTGGAAGCCTTTGTTCTCACCTTTAGCACCTTTGGGCATCTCACCGATGTTGCTGTCTTTCAATATCTGGTTAACGGCATAGTCCGCCGCAATGTTCCAAAGTTGTGGATCCCTGTCACCAATCCTCACCAGCATGTGTTCGAATACATTGTGTAGTACTTCATGTCCAAACAAGAACTCTGCTTCTTTGGGTGTAAGTGAATCTATGAATTTAGTGTTGTAGAAGAAGTGTCTGCCATCTGTACCTGCTGTGGGACACCAGTCGTCCGCGTTCACAAGTTTCAATCTAGTTGCGAGGTTGCCAAAGAAAGGATGTTTCAATAGCAAGGCAATCCTTGCAGTAACCAATTTATCTATGATTTTTTGATCTGACACTATTTAGACTCCATAGCAGTTATGACGTACTTGCCAAACTTCTTATGGAACCTATCAAATGATTTCAACTTGCTAGGATCGAACGGAAGTTTGTAGTTTGTCAAGGCAATCTTCGCACCCATAACAACCAACTCTGTCTCGAAGTTGTCCATCATGTAGTTGAAGAACCTGTCCGCTTGTTCATTCCAAGTTTTTTCTTTCTTCTCGTGTGCCTGTTGTAGTTCATAGCACAAAGAAACTGTTAGGGAGTACATCGCTGATATCTCCTTTGTTTTAAGGTCTCGGACCTTGCCGCTCAATATGTCAGACGGGTTAGGTAACTGACCGCTAATTTTACGATGATTCATAAACTTAACGGCCAGTCCTTCTCCTACGCAACCTGCTACGAGGTCAGTGAGCGTACTTTCTGGCAGGTCGTCTGATAGAAGTTGGGATA
>Ga0222719_10001855_pt1 | contig 19966 bp, 23 predicted proteins | sample C33_34DmetaG_FD_165039 | JGI IMG/M metagenome (GOLD analysis project Ga0222719, IMG submission 165039) | Estuarine water microbial communities from San Francisco Bay, California, United States - C33_34D | ecosystem: Environmental > Aquatic > Marine > Unclassified | place: USA: California... | reverse complement strand
TTCAATGAACGTGTGAATGCACTGACATCATCAAGCACTATAACAGTCAACTGCGCCACTGCCAGGGTACACACTGTGACACTGGGCACGAACACGGAATTCAACATAACAAACCTACCAACGGGAGGTACTTGTACCATCATAATCACACAGGACGGCACAGGATCGAAAACCGCAACTTTCGGCACTGACGGGTCTGCGGCAGTTAGATTCCCTTCGGGATCCAGTGTGTTGAGCACAGGCGCCAATGACATAGATGTCGTTTCGGTATTCAATGACGGCACGAACTTCCTGGGCAACATAGCAAGGAACTATGCCTAATGCCTGGCTTTAATTCGATACTGACTTATGAACCTGTGATAACAACCACCAACAGGCAACTGGAACTGGATGCCGCTGACTCCAACAGTTACAGTGGCTCGGGATCCACGTGGACTGACCTAGAGGCCAACGCCAACGCCACGATAACGGGTGCCACACACACCGCGGGCAACACCGACGGTGGCGATGTTGGTTACTTCTCGTTTGACGGCACCAATGACTCGTGCAACTGTCCCGACGTGAGTGGTGTCACTGACTTCACCATATCAGACGACTACACCATAGAGGCATGGGTGTATCCAGATTCCACACAGAACACCACATCCAACGCTGACAATGACGTGATAGAGAAATGGGGCAACTCAGGTGTGGGCTACCCATACGTTTGTCGCTGGATCAGGTCATCGAACAGCATGAACATAGCCGTGTGGAATAACGGCACCAGTCAGGGTCTCAGCATCACCGGCTTCACCACGGACGCCTGGAATCACTTCGCGGCGGTGTTCGATCACACCAATGACACGCTAACCGGATATTTCAATGGCCAACAGAGTGCCACGACGGCACTGACCATAACAGGGGACATCTCCAACTCATATGACCTGTGGATAGCGAGGCGTGGCACCGACGACGTTGGTACACAGAACTGGTGGACGGGCAGGATATCAACCATAAGAACTTACAATCGTGCCTTGAGTGCCAGCGAAGTTGACAGGAATTTCCAAGCGGAACGTAGGTTCCACGGCATCTAGACATTGCATTTTATTTGGTAAAACCTACATCAAAAACGAATAGTTGACAGATTTCCTTTTTAGTGTTATAAATATACTTGACACGACAAAAACACACACAAACACAAACAAAGGAGAAATGTTATGTCAACTAAAACAAGAAATGGCTATGAAATCAGAGCCGACCTATTAGGACTAGCCAAAGATATTGCTCAGTTCAATTACTCAATTAAACTTAACGAATTTGAAATGTCATCTAAAAAAGATGGTGATCAAGTTGTGACTGAGTTTAAATTCCCAACTATCAGTGCGGAAGATATCATTGAAAACGCAAAGAAATTCAATGAATTCGTAACTAATGGTTCGTCTGTGGCAGAAAACACCCAGATGTTGATGGAAGGCGTGAAGAAGTTCAATGAAAACGTACAAAATTCTTGGAAACCAGAAAATATCCAATCTAATTGGAAAAAGTATCAAGAGGATGTACAAAAACTTTCTAGTGCTTTTTTTAACGGAGTGTCTAACAAATAATCAGTAAAATACTGCTGGGTCCTGCCCAGCAGTATACTTTTCATTTCATGAAACAGTTTTTATTGATCGCGTTGTTTATAACCTTTGTAGGTTGTACAGGAGTAAACGACTGCCGAGTTTCTCCCACAGTTAGTATCGAACAAAAAAAAGAAGTATCTTCAGAACAATCAGATAAAGAAAAAACAAACAATCAATCACCCACGGAACTAATAAAAGACAGTATTGAAAATGCTCAACCGGGTGGTCAATTGAAATGTTCTTTTTAGACTCTTTTTCTATTTTCTAGATGTGCTTGTTCCACAAGCGATTTATTTTGACCGTAATAAGGAACTGCGTGTCCCACATCACACATTAGTTGGTTGACCGATTTACCGTCACACCACACGTCGCCGAGTATCCGACCAAATTTACCTGTTTCGGAACTTTTGTAAGTTCTAATTGTAATTTTTTTTGCGTTTTTAATTTGTTCTTGTAAAAACTTTTTGGATTTTAAACCGTATTTCTTTTCTTCTTTGTCTCTGGTCCTTGATTCTGGAGTGTCTATGCCAAATAGTCTAACTCTTTGAGCAAACAATATATCAAAACCCATGTCTAACACTACGTCAATAGTATCTCCGTCCACAATTTTTGTGACTCTTTTAACTCTGTAACTGAAATCTGTTGGATCTCCCAATTTTGGTGATTTTTTTGGCATTATAAATTTCCTTCCCACACACCGTAAGGATCTTTTTTCTTCTTGGTTTTTTTCTTCTTGGTTTTTTTCTTCTTGGTTTTTTTGGATTTACGATTATCTTCAAAATTCATGATATTTTGCACAGATCTATTCAATAGTTTTTTTAAAAAAGTAATCATATAACTTATTTATTAATTAAACAATTAGGTCTAAAATTGTTTGTAATTTACCCTTAATTGCTTTGTTGTTCAGGGTGTTTCTTAAACCTGCATGAAGATTCTTTGGCCAACATTCAAAAGCACACCAGGCATAAGAATTGTGTTCGTGATTGAGTTTTGGTAAAAACTCATCTGCTATGGCTATCACAAATGTATTAAAGAAAAATTTCTGATCGTTCGACGTGAATAATTCCAAAGGTATGACTTTTTTGAATTGAGGTAATGGTCCAACTTCTTCCTCAATTTCTCTTTTTAATCCCTCAAAAACCATTTCATAAGATTTGGCTCTACCACCAACTAACCCCCACTGTCCTTTTGTTTTACTATCGTTTCTTTGTAAAAATAAAAAACGTTTGGTATTGACAGAATAAAATAGTGCACCAGAGCATACAATATTATCTTGCATAATTTATATTATAACACAATAGTCCACTTGCCGCCAAGATAAATTCCTTCATAACTTTTTACCCAAGCAATACCATTGAATTTATATTGTATACCTGTGTTTAGATTGGTAACATATTCAACTGTGGAATCAAAAGCAGAAGCGTCCCATACGATAGACCATCTATCCGTGGCACTATCATATTGTATAATATCATTAACTGAGGCGTTGAGACCACCTTTCCAATAATCGGTGCTGTCTCCAATCTCGTCTGTGATCAAATATCTTGTACCATCAACAGGAGGATCTGTGGGATCAAAGGTTAATGGATTGATAATTTTGTTAACCGATGGTATTGTGTTAGCAGGAATAGTATCTGTGTCAATATTAAAAATCAAGATAGTATCATCTAAAGACGATGTAGATATAGTACCACACACTTCATTACCGTTTTCTTGAGTAAGTTTAATTTGTGTTATGCCGTTTGTTATTTTTCCATATTGATTTAGCAAGACGTTCCAGTTGATTGCAGGACCAAATGTTGTAAAAGGATCTAACTCGTTTGCTCTTGCACCTGTATAAAATCCGTCACCGCCCGATGATACGCTAGTACCTGTTGATCCAAGCAGACTCAATTGATTGCCTCTCACTAATAGTTTAAAATTATTTGGGGTAATATAACTTTTTGTCAATAGTGTTCCGTCGATCAATCCTTTGTTGATTCCTCCGTTATCGTCATACATACTCATTATTATTTTTTGTACCACTCCTAATTTAGAAACTTTAACAGGAGGAGATAACCAAATTGGCATAGAAAATGTCATTTGTGCGACATCAATTTCTGATTCCGTTCCAACTGGAATTGTTCTGGATGAAAAAGTAGTATCAACCAATTCCACGTAACTCAAACTGGTCCAATCAATATAGTTGTCTGATTTTTGTATTTCAAAATCTGGATTAAACAGATATAAAATTTGTTCCATTATCTGTAATTTCATATCTGTGTTTGTGGTAAAAATATCAGCCGCTACATTCAGTCTAAAAGGTGAAGGCATCGCTTTATGAACAGTGTATCCTTGGCCTAAAGTAGAGGTATAATTTCCATCTGCACCGATATCTCTTTCTTGTAGATGTTGTTTTTCGATATGATAGGGATTCTGCATTCTTTCTCTGTCATAATCAAGTCCCGTAATGTACGCAGAAATTTTAGGTGCTGATACCAATGTATTTTCCGAATTGTTTTTTAGAATATTTGCAACCTGTCTGGTGATGTCTCCATAAGACACAGGTACCTGTCTTAAAATTTGATTTCCGGCACCATCCTTGCCCATGTCAATTGAAAAATTACTCAAAATTCTCACAAATTGAGTAAGAAATTTTCTTATCTGACCATCATAAAAATGTAACATCTTAATTATCCGCCTGTGGTGTCAAAGCACCGGTTAAACTTTGATTTTGTTTGACTCTGTTGTTATAAAGCCTAACACTCCATAAACCACTGTAAGATATTTTTTCTTGCACACTGTTTATCACTGGAAGACTAATTTTAACTTTTGTTGTGCTGGTCGAATCTATGTAACTAGAAAGCATTGACGTATATGTTGCTGTGGCATAGGGAATTTCTAAACCTTCATATCTTAAAACAATATAATTGGCATTAGATGAATCAGAATCCCAATCTATATTTGTATAAATTGCGGTGTCGTCTTTGAGTAAGTTCACAAAATCAGAACCAACTCCTCGATTGTATGTATAAGCAGTGTTGTTTGCAAAGGCAGTTTTAAATGTGTTCCTTGCATCGTTATTTGTAGTTGTCATACGCACACTGTCTTCTACTTTCACCCATCTTGTGCCATCAAATCTAAATAATCTGTTAGGCAAATAATCCAAACGTAAACAATAATCTCCTTTTGCTACATTTTCGACTGGAAATTTAATACCACTTGTCATTTCAAATCCATTGGGCGGAACACCGTCGCCATTATAATAAAATCCATAATGTCCGGATGCCGGAGTATCGATAACTGCATTTGTTGTTTTATCGACATTGTTAACATTAGAAGAGGAATTGACGCTATCTGTTCTTATATTACCTCGTTCGTCTATCGGTGCAACATAATATTGTTTGTAGTTAAATCCAGACTTCGGAGCATCTGCCTCGGCTTGGGCGACCACCGCTTCATTGATTTCTAATTCTTTCTGATATGTACTCATGTATTTTGAGAGTTTGTTATCAGTACCTTCAACTTTCTTGTCAAGTATTTCTTTGTATTCTTGCGAATCAACAATGGTTTTCAATTTTAATCTCAATAGATGAGGCCACCAAGTTTGCGAAAATCCCTCGGCGGCTCTATTAACATCTTCGATAACATAAAATCTTTTAAGTGCGATCGCTATTTGATCTGCATATGAGTTATTTTGAAGTGGGAAATCGTCCTTCATATGAGGTAATTCTATAACATCACCTGCCATTGGTTTTCTTCCAATTCGTTCCACAATGTCATTTAGATGCACAGTCATAAAAACAGTGTCATTTTGTAGGAACATTCCAAATTGTGATAAGTTAAAATCAACGTCTTGCACATTGTAAATGCCTCTCACTACATAAACGTCTTCTGAATATTTTCTATTTCTATTTTCTAAAAATAGTAAGTCTTCAATATTGGTTTCACTCAAAACATCGTACTGTTTTACATCTGCAGTCGCATCGTTTTCTGTGGGATTTTTTGTACCTAGATATTTGTGTAGATATATGTCGGTACCTCCAACCGTAAACATTTCACGTATATTTCGGTCAAAAAACTTGTAATCGTTGCCTTTTTCTGGCTTGTATATAGATAGTCTCGGCATATCATACATATTTATTGTTTATTGACTCTACGGTAAATACGTATATGTCAGAACTACAAAACGGTCAACAAGAAATATTTGATTATGTCAAAACCTCATTAGGTGATGGCATAATTGAGGTGGAATTAGACCCAAAACACTACGAAACAGCACTTGAAAGAGCCATAAACAGGTATAGACAACGATCATCAAATGCTGTGGAAGAATCTTATGCTTTTTTGACACTAAAAAAAGATCAAAACAAATATGTATTACCAGACGAAATTATCAATGTGAGACAGATCATGAGACGTTCGGTTGGATCTAGAACCGAGGGTGGTCAAGGTGGTACATTGTTCGAACCATTTAATCTTGCATACACAAATACATATCTGTTAAAGGCAGGAGCGGCCGGGGGACTTGCGACCTACTATGCCTTTGCGAGTTATCAAGAATTAGTAGGAAAAATGTTTGGTTCTTTTATTCAACATCATTACGATGTGGCAACCAAGACGTTAACCATTACACAAAGACCTAGAAACAACGATGAAACTGTTGCTCTGCACACAGATAATTATAGACCAGATATTACACTATTCAAAGATATCTATTCTAAACCATGGATTAGAGATTATACATTGGCAATATGCAAGACCATGCTCGGAGAAGCAAGAGGTAAATTTAATACTATCGCAGGTCCACAAGGCGGAACAACTTTAAACGGTGATGCACTTAAACAAGAAGGTGTTGCTGAAATGGAAAAATTAGATCAAGAAATAAACAATTATCAAGAAGGTGGCTCACCTTATAGTTTTGTCATAGGCTAATATTATCAGATAATTTCTTTGTATCAACAGTTAAATACATTCGAATATCAGGCAAAGAAAGGCACATAATTATGGCAAAAAATAAAAACTTTTCAAAACTATCATCATTGTCGTTCAGACAACTCAAACAACTTACTATTGGATTTGAAATCTTGTTAAAAGCGGGACCAAACTGGAAAATTACTCGTCATATGTTATCAGCAGTGACAGAAATAAAAAAAGAACTTGAAAAAAGAATAAAAAACTGTTAATATAGTTTTTATGTTAATTGGTTTAGTAGGCCTAATAGGTTCTGGTAAAGATACAGTAGCAAATAGGATGGTCACTCATCACGATTTTGTGAGAGATTCTTTTGCAAAATCATTAAAAGATGCTGTTTCTAACATATTCGGGTGGGACAGAAAAATGCTCGAAGGAGATACAAAAGAATCTCGAGCATGGAGGGAGAAACCCGATCGCTTTTGGAGTGAGAAATTTAACAAAGAAACAACACCTAGAGAAATTTTACAATATTTTGGTACTGAAGTATGTAGAGGACATATGTTAGATACTATATGGGTCGATAGTTGTATGGCTAGATACAAAGGAAATGCCACTGTTATTTCTGATACTAGATTTATTAATGAAATAAGAACAATCAAAAAAAACGGCGGAAAAATAATTTTAGTAAAAAGGGGAAAACTACCTACCAAAGAAGAAATGAAGTCTAACGGTATACATCGATCTGAGTGGGACTGGATTGACGAATCTTTTGATCATGTTATTGATAATTCCGGAACCCTAGAAGAATTAAATGATAATGTGGATAATTTAATTAATAGCATTAATCGAAGACAGGGAAGATTCACTATTAAAGAAATAGTAGATGCCACTAATGATCTACTTCGAGATCACCGATAGACCATCCCAATTCTTGGGTACTCTTTAAACGCTGACAATTGGCACATATAGTCTTTAAATTGTACTCAGATACATTATTTAGGTTTCCGTCCACATGATACACATCGAGTTGCTCTTTGACTGATGCCTTAAATCCACATAACTCACACCTTCTTTTTTTAGTGTATCCTGCTAATTGCCACTTGGTAAATTTATCAGTTTTTAAATTCTTTTTTTTACGTATACAACTATCACACTCAGATCTCCAATATATTTTAGTACCTTTTCTGTAGCCGTATGATCTGGGTTTGATATTACAGGTTTTACAAAGTGGACGTTTCATATTGTATATTTACGTTCCCTATATAGGTACCTTTATTTCATGTAGTTTTAAACGTTTTTAACTAAAAACCAATAAATACATTCAGTTACACTTGCAAGGAGAACAAAATATGGCATTAACATCACCAGGAGTAGAAGTTTCAGTTATAAATGAAAGTTTTTACGTACCAGCAGATGCGGGTACAACTCCACTATTAATAGTAGCGACAGCACAAGACAAATTAAATGGAGCAGGAACTAGTACTGCGGTTGGAACACAAACTGCCAACGCAAACACAGTTTACCTAGTATCGTCACAAAGAGAATTAACAGAAACATTTGGTGATCCAAAATTTTATAGTGATTCATCAGGAAATGCATTAAACGGTTACGAAATAAATGAATACGGACTACAAGCCGCTTATTCATTTTTAGGAGTGGCCAACAGAGCATTTGTATTAAGAGCAAACGTAAATTTATCAGAACTTATTGGTTCTGCAACAGCACCAACATCTAAACCAAACAACGGAACATATTGGTTCGACCTAACATCAAATGTCCCTGGCTTGTTTGAGTGGAATAAAACAAACGAAACTTTTACAGCAATCTCTCCAATCTACATAACATCAGTTGATGATCTAGTTAGTGGAGTTTCAACAGGTGCACCGAAAACATCAATTGGTACAATTGGTTCTTATGCAATTAATACAACTCATGTAACTAACAAAACTTATTATAAAACATCCGGCAATGCTTGGGTGCAAATTGGATCTAGTGCTTGGAGCACAGCCATTGGTGCGAATGCATCATTTGTGCAGTCTCCCCACACATCTATTCCACAATGGAAAACAGCAGGTAACATTCCAACTGGTTCTGTTTGGTTTAAGACTACCACTCCAAACTCTGGTGCTGACGTAAGTGTAAAACTTTACAACAGTGCAACAGATTCTTGGTCAGTGGTTGATGCTCCTCTTTATGCAAATAACCACGCGGCGATTTATGGACTTGATCCTATAAATGGCGGAACTGGCATTTCAGCAGGAACACTTTACACACAATACAATGTAGGTGAACAATCAACATTGGGTGCATTTGATGTAACTCCAAAATTACAAGACTTCCAAATTTTTAGATACGAAGGTGGAGCAACAACAATTATTTCTAATGATACAACACCATCATTCACTAGCGGAAACACTTTTGCAATACAAGAATCAAGAAAAGCATCCGGCTCTTTAGCAGGTTGGGATGGTTCAACTGTGGTCAGTTTAGGTGGAACTGGTGCAGACGATTTTGTTGCGGCAGTAAATGGTGCTGGATTAACTAACGTTTCAGCAGAAAAACTTTCAACTGGTGCAATCAAAATGACACACGCACTTGGCGGCGAATTTAGAATGTGGCAAATAACAGGAACTGCTCTAGATGATGCAGGTTTTGGTGTTGCTAACGGACACGCATATGGAACATACACAGCAAATTCATCAACACTAGTTGATAATTTGTACGATGCCCCGGCAGGTTACACTGAAGATTCAACACAACCAGCAATGGTAGTTGCTTCAAATTGGAAACGTTTATCATATGTTGCATCAACATCGGCTCCAACAAACGAGCCAGCAGATGGTACATTATGGTACAACACAAACTTAGAAGCAGATATCATGGTTCACAACGGAACAACATGGGTTGGCTACTTGGACAGCACGTCTCCATATTACAATGCAGATGCGGCACAACAAACAGATCCAAATGGTCCGATCTTCTCAGCATCAGAACCAACTACACAATCAGATGCGACAGCATTAAAAATTGGTGATATTTGGATTGATACTAGCGATTTAGAAAACTATCCAAGAATTTATAGATATCAATCAACAGCAGACGGAAATGCTTTTGTATTAATTGATAACTCAGATCAAACTACTGGTGATGGTATAGTGTTTGCTGATGCCAGATCAAACACAGCGTCAACTAAATCAGATTCATCATCAACAGGTGGTGCACCAACAGACAGTTCGATCAAAGATCTTTTAAGTGATAACTTCTTAGATCCAGATGCACCAAATCCATCATTATATCCTCAAGGTATCTTATTGTTTAACACAAGAAGATCTGGATACAATGTTAAAGAATACAAAAACAATCATATTACAACTGCAAAATATCCTGGATCAGGATCTTCAGGTAAAGGTAACATCAGATATAACAGCAACGAATCAGTTTCTGGTTATTTCAAAGACAGATGGGTTACTAAATCGACTAACAGTGCCAACGGTTCTGGAACATTTGGCAGAAAAGCAGTTAGAAAAGTAATTACTGAACAGATAAAATCAGAGATTAACACCAACCAAGCAATCAGAGAAGATCAAAGAGGATTCAATGTTATTGCTTGTCCGGGATATCCTGAAGTTATTTCAGAAATGATTAATCTAAATACTGACAGAAATAATACAGCATTTATCGTAGGTGATACTCCGATGAGATTAGCAGGAACATCAACTGCTATTTCAAATTGGGCTAACAACACAGCAGTGGCATCAGATAACGGTGAAGATGGTCTTGTATCAAGTTCGGATTATTTAGGAGTATTTTATCCTTCAGGAAGAACTACATCTAACAATGGATCATCAATCGTTGTACCACCATCTCATATGATTTTGAGAACATTGGCAAATAATGATAATGTTGCGTTTCCATGGTTTGCACCAGCAGGTACAAGACGTGGTATCATCGACAATGCAACAGCAGTAGGATACATTAACTCAGCATCGGGAGAATTTGAAACAATCTCGTTGACAGAATCTGTTAGAGATTCAATGTTTACTGCAAAAATTAATCCAATTACATTCTTTTCAGGAACAGGAATAGTAAACTTTGGTAACTTAACTAAAACATCTAGTTCGTCTGCTTTAGATAGAATTAACGTTTCTAGATTAACAGTTTATCTAAGATCACAACTTGATAAACTTGCCAAACCTTTCATTTTTGAACCAAATGATGAATTGACTAGAAATGAGATTAAAGGATCGATCGAGTCTTTCTTATTGGAATTACTTGGACAAAGAGCACTATACGATTTCTTAGTAGTTTGTGACGAGACTAACAACACAGCAACTAGAATTGATAGAAATGAATTGTATGTGGATATTGCAATTGAACCAGTTAAATCGGTTGAATTTATTTACATACCTTTAAGAATCAAAAACACAGGGGAGATAGCAAACCTAGGTAACTAATCCTCGGTAAATAAAGGAGCAATATGGCAATTTCAACACTTTCAAAATTTACAGTACCATTAGCAAACGACCAGAGTTCGTCAACTCAAGGTTTGTTGATGCCGAAACTTCAATATAGATTTAGAGTAATTCTCGAAAACTTTGGAGTTTCTACACCTAGATCAGAAATTACTAAACAAGTAATGGATGTTACAAGACCAAATTTAACATTTGAAAACACAACACTTGATGTATATAACTCAAAAGTATACATTGCTGGTAAACACACTTGGGAACCGATCACTCTTACAATGAGAGATGACGTTAATAACTCAGTGTCTAAACTAGTAGGTGAACAAATTCAGAAACAATTTGATTTCTTTGAACAGGCTTCTGCCGCTTCAGGAATTGATTACAAATTTACAACTAGAATTGAAATGTTAGATGGTGGTAATGGAGCATCAACACCGGGTATATTAGAAACATTTGAGTTATATGGTTCGTTTGTTGAATCAGTAAACTATAATAGTTTGGCTTATAATACTTCAGAACCGGCAACTATCACACTATCAATTAGATACGACAATGCAGTACAAACACCACAAGGTACTGGAATCGGAACAGCATTAACAAGAACTATCGGTACATTAACAACCGGTGGTGGAAGATAATAGTTAACAATTTTCGCAATTATAAAGTAAAGAAAGCGCCTTTAACGGCGCTTTTTTTATGACCATAAATATACAAGTATGCCTAGTATTAATAATTTTTTAGAAGGATTCTCAAATGGTCTTCCAGGAATGAAAGACTATCGCCACGCAACAAGATTATATCTCGATAATAACTTTAAATTAGCACCAAAACAAAAATTTTTATTTCATGTTGTTTTTGATATAGACAACACCACTGTCGGAGGCCGACAATTTTCACAAGATGAAAAGTTTGCTCTCAATATGCTAGTTAAGACCTGTGAATTGCCAAAATATGATATGAACCTAGAAGAAAAAATTCAATATAACAAAAAAGTTTATGTAGGTACTAGAATTGTTTACAGACCGGTCACTATAAATTTTCATGATGACAATGCCGATACTGTTAATGCTTTTTGGAAAAGATACTACGAGTATAACATAGCAGATTCTCAAACAATACCGGTTGCAGGCCAATACACATATACCAAAGACGATTTTTATAACACCAACAGAGTGGCAACACAGTACGGAATGGACAATGCACAGCAGAGAGGAAAACCTTTATTGAGAAGTATACAAATTTTTGCCATGCATCAAAAAAGATTTACTTCGTTTTTATTAGTAAATCCTGTTATAGGATCTTTCAGTCATGATGATCTAGACAATGCAGACGGTGGCGGAATAATGGCAAACTCTATGCAAGTGTTTTACGAAACTGTTTTGTATGGTGCAGGTACAGTTAAATCGCCAAACATGGCCACTGGGTTTGCTGATTTATATTACGACCTTGAACCATCTCCTTTAAGTGTGTTGGGTGGTGGCACAACTTCTATATTCGGCGAAGGAGGAATAGTCGACGGAATTGGTGGGGTTCTTGATAGTGTTCAAAATGGCGACGTGTTAGGAGCCATTATAAAAGCAAATAACACATATCAAAATGCTAAAAAAATAAAAGCCAAGGATGCTGTCAAAGAAGAACTCAAAGGAATAGTAAAAGAAACTGTGCAGGACGTTGCAAAAACTGCCGGAACAATTAACAATCCGATCGGAAACTTCAGTGTAGGAACAGCGGCGGTGGCGGCTATCGGTACTGTTGCTTTGGCAAAAGGTAATACATCCACTACATCAAAAAACAGTGTTCAAACAGTTATTTCAAACCCTGTTATTGATACAACAAATTATCTGAGTTCAACGGAATCATTTAATCTACTACAAAACAACACGCAGGCACAGGATAAGGTTGCATCCTTTATCTATTATCAAAAAATAGGATCTGCTCAAAATTTAACAATTGCTCAAAGTGATGTGATCTATAATGGGTTATCAGATGCACAAAAAAATGTATGGAGAAATCGAGCAATCAACGATATAACGAGACTGGTCACTGAAGGATACATACAAATAAATAGGCAGACAAACGATATATCTGTGTCAGCAGAGAAAGTGAATTTATAATGTCATCTGTATATACAAATCTACCTCAAAAAGAAAAAGATAGTTTGGAAAAATCAATCAACGAATTAAAAGATAATCAATATGCTGAAAATTTTGAATTTAATGTAAACGATTACGATGCTACTGTTGGTTTTTTTGTAAAAAGAAATTTTTCTAGAAAATCCGCGGAGGACCTTGCCTATGTAATTTTACAACAAGCCAAAATTGATTCTGTACCGGTGATGGAAATATTAGATGTGTTAAATAATTCGTCTGATTTGACATTGAGCGATGTTGTTTCAAGAATACTAAACACCAACAGATACAAATCTAGTAGCGTTGGAGTAAGAAATACAAAAGTTTCTAGAGATGTAGTTGCAAGAAATATAGTTGCATAATGTCTTTACCAAAATTCGCAAGAGGAAAATTTATATTAAAGAATCCCAACAAATATGTTGGAACAAAAACACCAACGTATAGATCAAGTTGGGAACACTCTTTTATGAGATTATGCGATGAACACCCTAATGTGTATCAATGGGCATCGGAGGCAATAAAAATTCCTTATAGACATCCTATAACAGGAAAATATACAATTTATGTTCCAGATTTCTTTATAGTTTATATAGATAAAAATGGCAAAAAACACGCGGAAATAATCGAAGTAAAACCCATGAATCAAACCACCATGGAACGAGCCGGTAAAAGTATGGGTCGTAAAACACAGGTAGTGATCAATCATGCCAAATGGGAAGCGGCCAACGCCTATGCTCGACAACGTAAAATAACATTTAGAATTGTTTCAGAAGAACAATTATTCCATCAAGGTACACGTAAATAAAACAAATGACAAAAAAATTAGAAGACATACTTAATTTACCAAATGTCAAAGAAGCATTTGCCAGTGTTGATAAAAAAGAACAAGCAAGAGTCAATAAGGATAAAACAAGAGATGTTGCAAATAATGTTGATCCAAAAACTGCCGCGGCACTAAAAGCCACATACGCAGAATTTGACAAGATAGAAAAAGCATTGCCACAAGTCAAAGGACTTGGAGAATTATCTGACTTGGAACTTGATAAGTTGGCAGTGGAAGCGGAAGAAAGTTATAAAAATTTAATGGATCTGGGAATGAACGTTGATTCTAGATATTCGGGACGTATTTTTGAAGTTGCTTCGGGTATGTTAAGAAATGCCATTGATGCTAAAAACAATAAAATTGCCAATAAATTAAAAATGGTTGAATTACAATTGAAAAAAATGAAGTTAGATAAAGACGGCGCGGACGACACAGGAGGTGCTGTCGAGTCGGAAGGTCATATTATTTCGGATCGTAACGAATTAATGAAAAAACTACTAAAAAAGGATTAATACTGTTACATATACACACAGTTTTAATGCTTAAAACACAATGGAACAATGAAAAACAAGGGTATGAATAAACAAATAAGGCTAAATATAACACTATGAGTGAATTCTTAACATATTTGACAGAATCAACCAAAGAGTATGATTACAAAATTAAGGTTGCGGGCGAACTAGACGACAACTTTGCCGGCAAATTAGAGACTGCTTGTCAAAAATTTGAGGTTAAAAAACTTTCATCAGGCAAAAAAACACCTATCCAAGAAATGCCTCTTGATTTTCCTTCATTGAAAAACATAGAAGTCACAATTTACGAATTAAAAACAGCATATCCAGTTTCAGCACACGAATTGAGAGAATATCTAGCACATTATCTTAATCTAGCAAAAAATCAAATAGTGGTTAAGAAACCGGGTGAACCCTCAGAAGAATATCAAGAAGAAATGAAGGAACCATCACCATTTGTAGCAAAATTACAAGACATTGAATACGGAGATGCTCCAAAAGTAAAAACAGAAGAACATTATGGAGACAAATATAATATGTCTCTGTTAAAAGAATTATTAAAAAATAGAAAAGAAATCACTCACGCCGAGGAAGACACAAAAAACAAGGACGAAAAAAAATTACAGGACAGAGAAGATAAGGGTGCTCCGAGTCCGTTCACTAAAGCAACAAACCCACACCCGGACCCAAAAAGGAAATAAGCACCATGGAAATGATCGACGTATTACAAAAATTAAAAGAGATTCAAGAATCGCAACCGGGTTTGGTTGATGATGCTGTTGCCAATGTTGAAAAAACAAATCCAAAAGTGGACGAAGGTGCACTAAAACAAGCAATGCACGGTGATGCCGAAGATATGTCTAGAGAAGAATTTGTTAAAAAATACGGACAGGGTTCAGGAGAATTTTGGGATAATATCAATGGAGTTGAAGAGTCAAAAGAAGAGATCAAAAAAGAAACAGTGAAAGAATCAATCCAAATGTCTGCGGACACACCAGAAGAAGCAAATGTGTTGATGCAGATTTTAAAACTTGCCGGAGTACAACCGGTGACTCCAAACATGATTGGTGCTCAAGAACCAGAGAAAGACCATATGTGTGGACCGGAATGTGCAGAACATGGATGTGGTTGTGAAAACGATAACGAAGAACCAGCAGAAGAAAATTTTGCAAATGAACCTAATGAAAAAGTACAAGACACAGACACTTTAGTGAATTTTCATTCAGGTGGATTGAATAGACAAAAGAAAACTTTTCCAAAAGTTGCGGGCGGAGATAATCCAATGCAAAAAACCACAGAAGATCTTGTCTCGTCGTTGAGAGAACAGTATAAAAATTTTAAAGAATCATATCAGAACGAAGCAAAAAAAGCCAAATCGCCTTATGCGATTGGAATGGCACAGGCAATGAAGTCAACTGGAGACACTCCACCGTTGAAAAAAAGCACAATTAAAAAAGCACACGATATTGCCAAGAGCGTAGAGAAAGGTAAATAACATATATGGCAACAGTTACTAGACTTTTTGAAAATAGAGTACAAACAACAGCGGGAACTATGTATTCTCCCAACTGTAATGCTTATCTTTTCTCAATCAAAGAAGGCGACGGAAGTGCTATTGATTTAAGAGCAGAAGATGATGCAGTTAATGAAGTAGTAGAACAAGTTGTTAAAGAATTCAATCCTTTGGCTTACTTCATCACAAACGATGCTTCAGGAACTATGCATATGGTACTAGATAAAAATCAAAATACTGCTTCTGAACTACAAATTCAATTGAGAAGAATCGCTGGTTCTGTTAGCGATGGTTCAACAGTTGGTCCAAATGCTATTGATATTGCCGGCTCTACAGTTGTTGCGGCTTCTTCGATCACAGTAGCATAATCATAATAAAAACATTTATTATTAAGGTAAAACTGCCTTAAATACTGTTATGGCATATGTATCGTTAGATTCAGATCAAATTAAAAAAGCAAACAAGAAACACAAATACACACACGACCAAGTTTTAAAACTGGAAAAATGCATGGATCCAAAAACAGGTCCTCTATATTTCATGAAAGAATTTATAAGAATACAACATCCTACCAAGGGATCTATGCCTTTCAAACCTTATCCGTACCAGGAAAGATTGATCAATAGTTACAACGATCATAGATTTTCGATAGCAATGCTACCACGACAGACAGGGAAGACCACCTGTGCGGCAGGATACTTGATTTGGTATGCTATGTTTATACCAGATTCACAGATATTGATCGCGGCACACAAATATGCGGGTGCCTCAGACATCATGTCCAGGGTAAGATACGGTTATGAAATGTTGCCAAGTTGGATCAAAGCAGGAGTCACACAGTACAACAGGAACTCCATAGAATTTGATAACGGTTCCAAAATTATGGCCACTACCACAACTGAGAACACAGGACGGGGTATGTCCTTGACAATGATTTATTGTGATGAGTTTGCTTTCGTGCAACCACCCGAAAAGGCCAAAGAATTTTGGACATCACTGTCTCCGACTCTATCAACAGGAGGAAAATGTTTAATCACTTCAACGCCAAACTCCGACGAGGATCAGTTCGCTTTAATTTGGAAGGAAGCACTCAAAAGACATGACGAATTTGGTAACGACAATGTGGTAGGAACCAATGGATTTTATGCAATGAAGGCACACTGGTCTGAGCATCCTGACAGAGACGAGTCATGGGCGGCGGCTGAAAAATCTAGAATAGGTGAGGAAAGATTTAGACGAGAACACGATTGTGAATTCTTGATTTACGACGAAACTTTGATCAACAGTATCAAACTTGTAGAACTTGAAGGAAAAGATCCAATCTGGAACCAAGGACAGGTTAGATGGTATGCCAAACCAAAACCAAAACACACATATATGGTTGCACTGGATCCATCATTAGGTACCGGTGGAGATTTTTCTGCAATACAGGTATTTGAATTGCCAACATTTAAACAAGTTGCCGAATGGCATCATAATACTACACCTGCCAATCAACAAATTAGAATACTACAAAGTATAACAAAATACATACACGACACAATAATAGAGCAGGACTCTACTGCTACCCCTAGTATTTTTTATTCCATGGAAAACAATACTTTGGGAGAAGCGGCGTTACAAAGAGTAATGGACATCGGAGAAGAAAATATCATGGGTCAATTCCTTTCGGAACCTATCAGAAAGGGTCATAGAAGAAAGTTCAGAAGAGGATTCAATACAACAGCAAAACACAAAATTGATGCCTGTGCCAAATTCAAAGAACTAGTTGAAAACAACAAAATGGAACTCAACTCTAAACCTTTAATATCAGAATTAAAAAGTTTTGTGGCTTCCGGTGTATCATACAAGGGCAAACCCGGAGAACACGACGACTTGGTTTCGGCTTGTCTACTGACTACTAGGATGATGAAAGTGTTGGCAGACTTTGATCCTAAAATATTTGAGCAATGGACAAATAGAAGTTCGGAATGGACTGTTCCTATGCCAATTTTTGCAAATCTAAATTAGCAATGAAAAAAAATTTATATTATAAAGTTGGCAACGAAGGAAATGTAGACTTTAATAATAGATGGAACGATCTAGAAAAAATACTAGATTTAAAAAACACAGATACTGTATTAGATATTGGATGTGCTGAAGGATTGATATCTATTGAAGTTGCTAAAAAAGTTAAACACGTAGAAGCATTTGAATTAGAACTTCACAGAGTCAACGTGGCAAAAGAAAATGCTGAAAAAAACAAAGTAAAAAACATATTTTTTTCAGTTGCATCATTTTTGAATTTTAACTATCAAACATATAATAAAGTACTATGTTTAGGAGTGTATCACAAGATACGACAAGCCAATGCAAGAATTCCCGCATTAGAAAGAATGTTTCGTTCTTGCACAGATCAATTTTATATCAGAGTACCGGTATTAGACGGAACTGTGCCTATTGATAGGGGTATAGAGGAAAAAGAAATAATAGACACTGCGTTTAGATCTGGGTTTGATCTAGTTGTTAAGACCAAGCAAAGACCGAATCACGGTTCTATTTTTAAATTTGCAAAACGAATAAATACAGTATGATTTCATCAAAAACATCAAACGACCTATTCAATAAGATTAGAAGTAAATTTTCTAACATACAGCTCGGTAATGCTAACGGAGAAGTTACAGCAGATACCAACGAAGCAGTGTTTTTTGACTTTGAATTTTCCGAAGATTCTGATAATTTTGGTAGAGTTTCAGTAAGCATCGCAGATGGAGAAAACATGAAAGTGTTTTATAATAGAGAACTTATTGACAAAATTGACGAAACACAAAGAGACGAATGGTATGCATTTTTAAAAGAGTTAAAAGACTTTGCTGTACAGCATCAAATAACGTTTGATGTGCGAGATATTACCAAAAGTAACCTCACAAAGCAAGATTATAAGAATATAGCAGACACGACTCAAACGGTAAATACAGACGGTATGTCAGAAGAACTAAACAGAATTACAAAATTAGCAGGAATAAGCGAAGGCTTAACAGGCACAAAAAAAAGCTCATTCGAAAATTTGGACAAAACAAGATTAATCATCCGACACTCAAAAACAGTAGACGAGAACATACCCGGAGATAGAACAAGAAATATTAATAGTTTATACATTGAAAACGAAGACGGCGAAAGATTTAAGTATCCAATCATACATTTAGCAGGTGCCAGAGCAATGGCACGTCATGTAGCCAACGGCGGAAAACCACATGACGACTTTGGACAACACATAGTGGATGTAAGCGAACAAATAGCACAATTAAATTCATTTTCTAGATATACGGCAAACAAAGATCAATTGAACGATTCTGCAGGTGATATCATCGAAAAAGCAAAAATGAAATTAGAAACTATGAGAAAATATATTAAAGGATTAGCAAAACAAAAAAATTATGAATCAGTAAAAGAAACTTTTCAACCTGCAGAAATATCAGAGTTAGACGATGAAACCAAATCAGCATTAAGAGAAAAATTTACATTGAAACACATGGACGACAGAGTTGAATCTGCACTTCCATTAATTCACAGCATAATGAAAGAGTACGATGACGAGATAGCAGACCCGGAAATGGACAAACCACTATCAGACAAAGATGCTGAAATTCCTGCACCAGTTGATGCGGCACCGATGGTACAACAATATCTTGCTGATCCAGAAAATAAATTGGTATTAAGAAAAGATGATACTGCTGACGCTATGTTAAAAAGAACAAAATTTACAAATAAAAACACAATGTTAGGTTCTATCTTAAGTGACATTGCATCTAGAATGTTAACTAAAACACCAGAACAAGATAGAGTGGCAAACTTTGCATCACACGTTGCTGATGAAATTTCTCAGGAAGGTGAACCATTTTTTAAACCATCAAAAGACTATATAAGAAATAAAAAAATTGCATTCCAATTGGCAAAAAGATATGTTGACGATTACAAAAAAATGCAAGGTGATCCAGAATATCAAAATCAAGTCAGAATGGAACCAGCCGAATTTGGCAATACAAA
>Ga0222719_10001854_pt1 | contig 19969 bp, 23 predicted proteins | sample C33_34DmetaG_FD_165039 | JGI IMG/M metagenome (GOLD analysis project Ga0222719, IMG submission 165039) | Estuarine water microbial communities from San Francisco Bay, California, United States - C33_34D | ecosystem: Environmental > Aquatic > Marine > Unclassified | place: USA: California... | reverse complement strand
TTTCAGGAATAAGTTCTAATATAATTTTATAGTCGTTTCTCATTTAATTCCCTTCAAAAAACCCTCACATACTCGAAAAAATTGAGGCTCATCAAGCAAAAAGCTATCATGTCCTCTATCTGAAACTACCTCAGCAAAGCTGACATTGGAGCCGATAGAATTCAGTAAGGAGACGATTTCACGTGACTCCTTGGTAGGAAATAGCCAATCACTGGTAAAGGAGAGAACTAGAAAACGAATTTTATTATCAATTAGTTTTTTTTGATTATTTGTGATTTCTTCCGAGACATCAAAATAATCCATCGCCCGAGTCATATAGAGGTAACTATTAGCATCAAATCGATCGACAAAAGATCGGCCTTGATGTCGAAGATAACTTTCTACTTGAAAATCAATTCCAAAACCAAAAGACAAATCTTTTTTTTCTTGAAGATTTCTGCCGAATTTATTTTGAAAAGCTTTCTCTGAGAGATAAGTAATGTGAGCTATCATTCTTGCTACAGATAAGCCATTTTCTGGTTTTTGATCTAGCTCTAAGTATCTTCCTTGATGCCAGTTGGGATCCAACATTATGGATTGCCTGCCCGCTTCATCAAAAGCTATATTTTGTGCAGAATGTTTCAAGGAACCAGCTATACAAACTATGGACTTCACAAATTCAGGATAAGTTGCGGACCATTGAAGAACTTGCATTGCTCCCATAGAGCCTCCAATTACTGATCTCAATTTTTCTATACCCAATTCATCAATTAGGATTTTTTGAACTTTAACCATATCTCGAATGGTAATCGTCGGGAAATCTAATCCGTAGATTTTTGAGGTTTTAGGGTTAATATCATTTGGACCAGTGGTTCCAACACAGCCCCCTAAAACATTTGAACAAATTACGAAATACTTATTCGTATCAATTGGTTTATCTGGACCAACCATTAAATCCCACCAACCCTTTTTTTTTGTAATAGGACTTTCTTCTGCTGGAAATTGATCTCCAGTCAATGCATGACAGATTAAGATCGCATTATCTTTTTGAGAATTTAATTTACCATAGGTTTGATAAGCAATTTGAAATTGAGGTATTGATTTTCCTGAGTCTAATAAAAGTTCTTCCTCACAGGATAGAAGGAAACCAGGATAATCGGTATTATTTGTTATCTTTCTCATGAATCATAAAAATTTCGAGATGATAACCTACGGGCAAACGCTTTAGCTGTTTATACACCCGCAAGCTGCTATCAAATCGGTGTTGAACAAAACTTATGATTTTTCTGCTTATTTTTCAATATAAAAGGATGATATTTTATTCATATAGTTTAAGTATAATCAAAAAAAAATGACTAAAAATAAGCCAAAAAATAATTATCAAGGTGGAGCGGAAGAATTTAAAGGTTTTACCCGCTTATCTTCGAATGAGAATAATGATGGTCCTTCCCATAGGGTTAAGGCGGCCATAAAAAAAAATGTTAATTTTTCAAACATCTATCCTGAATTGGATGGAGAAACACTCAGAAATCAAATTGCAAAAACTTATTCTCTGAATTCTGAACAAATTGTTTTAGGAGCAGGGTCGGATGAGGTTTTACAAATGATTTATGCTGCGTTCACTAAGCCCGGTGATGAGGTAATCTTTACTAAATATGCCTTTGCAATGTATTCTATTTATGCAAAAAATTTTAAATGTAAGCCAAAAATTTTCAACGATGCTCAATTCCAGTTTTCTCTAAATGATCTTGCAAAACTTGTAACTTCTAAAACAAAGATCATTTTTCTTGCAAACCCAAATAATCCAACTGGGTCAATTTTCTATAAGGAAGAAATAATTCAATTTGTAAAAAAAATTAATAAAAAGACTTTAATTGTTTTAGACTCTGCATACTGTGAATACTTACAAGATAAAAAGTATGAAGATGGCCTTTCTTTAATTAAAAAATTTCCAAATGTAATTGTCACAAGGTCTTTTTCGAAAATATATGCATTAGGTGGTCTTCGAATAGGTTGGGGATATTCTTCATTAAAAAATATTTCGAGAATATATCAGTTTAAAAAACCATTTAATGTCTCCCGATTGTCTTGTGCTGCTGCTACCGAGGCATTGAAAGATCAGCAATGGATATCTAAAAGTATAAAAAATAATGAAAAAAATAAAAAATTGACTATCAGCAATTTAAACAACTCTTTGTTCAAAACGATAGACACCACAGCTAATTTTATTCTTTTAGAGTTTAAAAATAGAAATAGTGCAAATAGATTTGCCCAATATCTTTATAGGAACAAAATTACGGTTAGGCATTTGGCTTCTTATGGCTTACCTAATCATATACGTATGACCATTGGTAATGCTCATGAAATGAAAAAAACAATAAAGATTTGTAATAGATTTGATGTTTAAAAATATATTAATTATAGGCTTTGGGATGATTGGATGCTCTATAGCCAAATCCATACTTAAGTCCAAAAAATCAACCAATATTTATGCTTTTGATAAATCTAAAGATTTTCCCAAGAGGTTAAAAATATCCAAATTAAATGTTAATAGGATAAATTCCCTAGACGAGATAAGAGAATTATCGATAGATTTGATCGTTATATGTACTCCGGTTCTGCAATATGGAACAATTTTAAAAAAGATAAATAGCTTAGATGATCATAGTTTTGTAGTAACAGATGTTGGTTCAACTAAAAAGAATATAGAGGATATTTATTTTAAAAATAATTTTGCTTTTAGGTTTATTCCCTCTCACCCAATTGCGGGAATAGAAAAATCTGGACTCGAGAATGGTATTCTGGGTTTATTTGAAAACCGTTATAGCATTATTTGTCCTTTAAAGAATTCTACCAAAAAAGATATTTCTTTGATCAGTAAATTTTGGAGATCTTTATCGATGAAAGTAGAAATAATGTCTGCAAAAGAGCACGATCATGTCCTTAGTCTTACATCTCACCTTCCTCATATTATCTCTTACTCTTTAGTGTTAACGGCAATCAAAAAAGAAAAATCTTTTAATTCTAAATTAGTTAAGTTTTCCGCAGGAGGATTCAGAGATTTCACTCGAGTTGCTGGAAGTGACCCAGAAATGTGGAGAGATATTTTTCTTGCAAATAGCGTTGAGATTAAAAAATTAACTAATATGTTTATAGAAGAACTGAAAAAGTTTTCTAAAGATTTAAATTCTCAAAATTCCAAAAAATTATTAATCAAATTACAAAAAACTAAAAATATTCGAAATAGAATTGTTAAAGCAAGGCAGGCAGGAAAATTTATCCCTAATGATTAAGGGAATTGATCGCGTTTTTTAGTTGATCAAGAAATTCTTTTTTACTTAGTCCAGGTTGAATTGGCTCTTTAAATTCAATTATAATTTCACCTGACTTAATTTTATTATTTTTAGGCCAACAATAACCAGAATTAAGTGAAATAGGTACCACTGGCTTATTGAGTGATTTATACATTGAGAAGATCCCAGGCTTTAAATCAGGCTGATCTTTATAAGCAGTTCTGGTGCCTTCAGGAAAAATGATCACTGGTCTTTTTTCAACATATTCGGATGTTTGTTCATTTACATAGCGAAGACTTTGAATACCCTGACTACGATCAATAGCTATCATCCCCAGCTTTTTAAGATAAGTTCCAAAAAGTGGAATTGATAACAATTCTTTTTTTAGGATATATGCTGGGTTATAAAAAAGTTGATTGAAATATATAGTTTCAAACATGGATTGATGTTTACTTGCAAAAAGACATCCTTTTAAATTTGCTAAATCAGGATTGATGACTTTTATTTTGATATTAAAAATACGCAGAACCATCTGCATATTTTTAGTAAAAAATTTAACAAATAAACGAAAATTTTTATATTTTAAGGGAAGTCCTAATAAAGAAATGATTAAAACAAAAGCAGTCGATAAATAAAATAATATTAAAAAACTAAATCTCATATTTTTTCACAAAAACTATTTTCGAAATTAATAGCTTTACATATTCTTCAATCATTTTTTCAAAAGGAATGATTAACTCCTCAGTGCTCACGGCGTAGGGAGTCACCTCCAAACCAGAGAGTTGATTGAAAAGAAACTCAGCACGTTGCATATGAAGATTGGAAGTAATTAGAAGAATGGATTGAATTTTTTTTTCTAAGGCCCAATATCTTGTCTCTAAAGCGTTTTCATAAGTGTTTTCAGATAGGTACCCCACTTCTATGCAGCAATTAACCATTTCTTTATCAAAATTTAAAATATTAACCAATACTACTTCTGAATTAAAAGTATTATCTACTCCAGAGATAAAAAGTTTTCTTTGATTAGAATTTTCAATTTGATTATACCCTTCAATTATTCTTTCCCCTTTACCTCCTGTTAAAACAACTATGGCGTCCACATTAAAATTACTAATATTTTGATCGGGTAAATTATTTTTAAATTTTACGATGCCTAAAGCTAGAGAAAGAAGAATGAAAGCTAATAAAATATTAATACGTTTTAAAAATAGTATCATTACATGATTTCATTTTTACATAAATCCTCAAGAGTATCTCTTGATCGAATAACTCTATACTCATTTTTTCCCATCAAAACCTCAAGTGGTCTTGGACGGCTATTATATGTAGATGACATCGAGGAACCATAGGCGCCAACATTTGTAAACTTCAAATAATCACCAACTTTCACCTCAGGTAAATTTATATTTTTTGCTAAAAAATCTGTTGATTCACAGATACCGCCTGCAATGTCATAGCTCTTAAGTTCATTAGAATTATTTAGTGTTTGAATCGGGGGGTTAATTTCATAGAGAGCAGGGCGAATATATTCAGAAAATGAAACATCTGTAATGATAATGGTTCGATCACCACTCTTTTTAATATAGAGAACTTTAGTTAGCAATTCTCCGCTATCAGCAACAATGAATCTTCCTGGCTCAAAAATAATATGATAATTTTTATTTTTAAGAAGATATTCCAATTCTTTTTTCCATTGATCAAAGTCTAAGCTTTCATCAGAATTATCCATTACTCCAAATCCACCTCCAAAATCTAGATTGATGATAGAATGATCTTTTTGGTTTAATTGATCTGCCAGTAAAATCAAATACTCATAAGATTGAATTAATTTTTGATGATCAACTATTTGACTGCCAATATGAACAGATAATGTTGATAATTGAAGACCATTCATATCAAGAATTTTATCAAAATTAATTTGATCTTCTGAAATACCAAATTTACCACCTGATTTACCTGTTGTTATTTTCTCAAGCGTATCAGCATCAATATTAGGATTTAATCTTATTCCTATGTTTGTTTTCAAACCTTTACTCAAAGAATATTCGTTTATAAAATTGAGTTCCTCTAAATTTTCAACGTTAATAGATTTAATTTGCTGCGTAATGGCATACTTTAAATCAAATTCTGTTTTACCGGGACCATCAAATATAATTTGAGATGGCTCCATCCCAGCCTTAAGTGATTTAAATAATTCTCCAGCTGAAACAACTTCAGACCCAAATTCTTGTCTCTGGAGTAAATTTAAAATAGCTAAATTTGGATTTGCCTTAACAGCAAAATGAAATTTATGGGAAAAATTTAAATTTAACTGCTTTAAAAGTTTAGTTTTAGCAATGATAGTTTCTTCTTGGTAAAGGTAGAACGGAGTAGAAAACTCATTTAAAATTTTTTCAAACATCTTTATTCTTCGGGATACTCATATTCTTCATTTGGAGGAAATGGAAATTGTGACTTATCGATAACGCCTTCAGGTAATTTATTAGGTTTTTGATTTCCACATGAGACTAATAGAAAAGAAAGAATAAAAATGGATATTAGTTTATACATATTACTTGAGGAATTTTTTAAATCTTCGAATATTTTTGATAACTTCTTTAGGGTTAGTGCTCATACTAGTTTTTTTTCGAGCTAAGCTTTTTTTAATATCGATGTATTGATAGATATCTGACTTTATGGATTTTTCAAAATTTTGAAATTCTTTTAGGGAAATTTCAGATAGTTTTATTTTATGACTTGAAGCATATTGTACGATATCAGCAATTGTTTTATAAGATTTTCTAAATGGTATATTTTTTTCAATTACTAAATAATCAGCTAAATCCGTCGCTGTAGCAAAATTAGTTTCACACAATTCAAACCCAATTTCTTTATTGAAATTGGATTTTTTAATAACATCACTCATCACATTTAAACAAATTGATAGTTCATCAAAACATTCAAAGATTATTTTTTTATCTTCTTGAAAATCTTTAAAATAAGTTAAAGGTAAATTAGAGATAATATTTGAAAATTCTTGAGATTTACTTCTAATGATATTTGCCTTGGATCGTATTAACTCAAGTGAATCAGGGTTTCTTTTTTGGGGCATAATTGAGCTTCCCGTTGAATACTCTTCATGAACTTTAAATAATCCAACTAAATTGCTTGACCATAAGATTAGCTCAGAAGAAAGCTTACCTAAATGGATTGATGTCATGGAGCAAGCATGAAGGAAGTACATGCAAAAGTCTCTATCACTCACACCATCCATAGAGTTTTGTTTCGATTTACTAAAACCTAGTTTTGTATTTAATAAATTTTGATCTAAGAGGTAGTTACTACCCGCCAAGGCAGCGCTTCCAAGAACATTTTCATCAGATCCATGAATACTAAATTCAAAATAATCTAAATCACGTTTAAACATTTCTAAATAAGCCAATAAATGATGGGATAGAGATACAGGCTGTGCTACTTGTAAATGTGTAAAACCAGGGATGATTGTTTCTTGATGAATGTCGGCCTGATTTAAAATAGATCGCATAAGCCTTTGAATAAGTTTTTGAATTCCTTTTGCTGATTTTTTTACCCAAAGACGTGTATCTGTAGCTACTTGGTCATTTCTTGATCGGCCGGTGTGAATTTTTAATGCGATTTCACCAATTTTTTGATGAAGAAAGTATTCAACATTCATATGAATATCTTCATTTTTTTTAGAAAACTTTATCTTTCCTTTTTGATAATCACTCAAAATTTCATTTAAGCCCTGATGAATTTTTTTCCCCTCAATTTTAGAGATTACCTTTAAATTTACCAAGGCGCTCACATGAGCTTGGGTGACGAGAATGTCTTCTTCAATGAGTCGCTGATCAATATCGATTGAGCTATTAAAATCATCCATTAACGATGATGTTTTTTTATTAATAGAAGTAGATAGAAGTTTGTTATTTTTCTTTTGAGCCATGAACGTTAACTGTTATCTTGATAAGTATATAATGGCAGCAAAGACAAAAACAGCGATACCTTGAAATAAAACTCTCATTCTCATAAGTTTATTGCTATGTTTTTTATTAAAATTTCCGTTTTTTGCCATAGCAATAACACCCACTACAACCATCAGTAGTGCCAAAAACATAGATATAATTAAAATAATAGGTAAGATGCCAGAAGTACTCATGATCAATAGTTATCAAATTATCCTTAAATGTCTAATTATTAAATTTTTGCTATTTATATGAAAAAAATAGTTCTTTTTCTCCACGGTTATGGTTCAAATGGCAGCGATCTCATGGCATTAAAGGACTATCTGCATCTCAACCAATCTGAAACAGAATTTATTTCCCCAAATGCCCCAGAGTCCTGCGAGTTTAATTATTTTGGTTATCAATGGTTTGCTTTAAATGAAAGAACGGTTGAAGAAATTCAAAGAGGTCTAAAATCTGCATTTTTTTATTTAGATGATATGGTCAATAATATAGTTAAAAAATTTGAGGTTAAGACTGAACAAATTTCTATTCTTGGCTTTTCTCAAGGTTCTATGCTCGCAACTTATTATGCTCTTCAAAAAGAAAATACTTTTCAAAATATTTTTTCATTATCAGGTTCTTTGCCTAAAAAAATTCTAAATGAAATAGATTTAAAAAAAAATAATACCAAATATTTAATATTTCATGGAAAAATAGACGATGTAGTCTCGCCAAACCAAGCTTTAGAAACTCATGATTTTTTAATTGATAAAAAAATGGAAAGCCAAATAGTTATAGATGATAGCTGTGGTCATTCCATCAGTCCTTTGGCATTAGATGCAATCAATAATCAATTTAAAAATCAAATTTAACTAATATTTAACAAACTATAAACTATTGGATATGCTATTATAAGCTAATGCTTAATTCGAATCATTGTCCATCTTTGGTTCTTAACGCGGATTATCGTCCTCTTAGTTACTTCCCTTTATCTATCTGGAGTTGGAAAGACACTGTCAAAGCAGTATTTTTAGACAGAGTAAATATAGTTGAAGAATATGATCAAAAGGTATCATCACCCTCCTTTGAGATGAATTTACCAAGTATCATCGCTCTAAAAGAATATATCCCACATAATCATACGCCTGCTTTTACAAGATTTAATGTTTTTTTAAGAGATGATTTTACTTGTCAGTATTGTTATGAAAAACTTTCAACCAAAGAGTTAACATTCGATCATTTAATTCCTCGATCTAAAGGAGGGTTAACTAATTGGGAAAATGTTGTTACTGCCTGTTCTCATTGTAATTGGACTAAAGGAAGTAAAAATTTAGCGCAAGTAGGATTTAAATTATTAAAAAAACCCAAAGAACCTTCTCAATATTCCTTACGTCTAAAAAGTAAAAAGTTCCCGTCTGACTATCTTCACTCAAGTTGGAGAGATTACCTCTACTGGGATAGCATTTTAGAAAAAGACTAGTATTTTTTAGAAATTTTTATTGCAGTGTAGCAAAGCTGCTTAATTGTTTTTGAAAGTAATACATAGCCTGTAGTCATTTCAGCTTGGTGTTCAACTCCTGTATCATGATGCTCTAGTTCATCCTCACGAAATTTTTGAACAGTTTTTAATAATTGAGGATTAATTTTTCTTTTTTTTAACTCTTCCGCCTGTTCTTCGTAATGTTGTCCTATGACCTCCTCAACCGCAACTGTGCAAGCCATCGCAGCTTTTTTTCCCAAAAGCGCTGTCCCAAGACCGAGTGCATACCCAGCAATATTCCATAGAGGAAACATTATTGTGGGTTTTACTTCCTCTTTGACTATTAGTTCATCAAAAGTTGATTTATGAATTTCTTCTTGCTCCGCCATTTCTTTAATTTCTTTTCCAAATTCGGTATTTTCATTAAATATAGCGAGTTGACCTCTATAAATTTGAGTTGCCCCATGTTCACCTGCATGATCCACACGAATGATCTCTTCGATTAACTTTTTATCTTGAGGGTTGAGTTTTTTGACTTTTTTCTTTAAAGGCATGAAATCCTATTACTATCAGAAACATAAGTGAAAAAAAAGTATTATAAAGAGATAGAGGAAGGCCAAAAAATTTCAAATTTGCATTTGAGCAATTTACAATTAGAGCATCACTCATTAAAGCTTCTTTTAATTGATTGATATCACTAGGTATTTCTGCACTCTGACAACCATTGTAGTCAATTATCTTATACGTACTAAGCGTATGATAATTAGATACAAAAAACTCAGCTAATAATAAAAACCCTAATAAGAAAAAGGATAGTTTAAGAATTTTAGGAAAAAAAAATGTCACAAAGCCAACCAATATAATTAAATAATAGGGAATTCTTTGATATGTGCATAATTTGCAAGGTTCATGACCAAGAACATATTGCATAAATAATGCTGCTAAAATTGCAAATATTGAAAAGAGCACTGCTATGAAAAAAATTTGTTTGGAGTTAACCATGATCTACCAATAAATAAATACCCAAAATTATGAACAAAGGAATAATCAAAAATATAATTGTCTTATTCTTCTTTATAAATTTAACTCCATAATCTCCAAATTGATAAACTAAATAACCAATAATAAAAAATCTTAAACCTCGAGACAATAAAGATAATAAAATAAAAAATATGAAATTAAAATTTGCATAACCGCTAGTAATAGCAATGATTTTATATGGAATAGGGGTAAAGCCTCCAAGAAATATGGCTATTAATCCATATTGATTATAAAAATTAAAAAATAATTCTTGTTTACTTAAGTCAAAAATATTTTTAACAGAGTCAAATAAAAATAAGCCCAGAAAATATCCCAAGGCTCCACCTAAAATTGAAAATAAGGTACAATTGATAACAGATATTAAAAACTTTTTTTTATTAAAGTGTATAATGGGTATCAGAACTACATCGGGTGGGATGGGAAAAAAAATACTTTCAATAAAAGCAATAAGAGATAAAAAAAATTGTGAATAACGATTAGTCGATTTTTTTTCAATATATATATAAAGGCTATTCCACATTTAAAGATAAAAAAATTATAATTATAAATTAGCCTATCAAGTAAAAACAAAGATATGCAATAAATATTGCAGGAATAGCGCTATATAAGGTAGCTATAATCGCAGCTTTTGCAGAGATTGCTATGGCTGGAAAAAGAGCATCTCCATCATTAGAAATGGAATTGCCAATTTGGGCCGACATTGGTATTTGGCCTGAGACATACATTGAGGTAATCATAATTTGAGGACCGCACCCTGGAATAAATCCAATAATAATGGCCATTAGAGGAACGAAAGGACCAAAATATTTTAATGACTCAAATATAGCCCCTTGAGTTGAAATGTTTATAAGTTCATAAATTACGAAAGAGATAATAACCCAAACAGTGACAAAGCAAGTAGTATCAACTACTTTTCGAAAAGAATTTTCATGGATGGAGGCCATTTGAATATCTGTCAAAGGATTTAAAACCCAAAGAAAAACACAATATAAAGCTAGTATGAATGAAAAAAATTGAATGATATCAAAATCAGAAATGAGATACGAAGTTTCAATATTAAAAGCATTCATAATTCCTAATGCCAAGCCAGGAATTAAAAATAAAAACCAAATCAAATAAAATTTATTAGATGTTTTATTTTTTGGTAATTCATTAACTAAAAAATCTCGGTTTATTTTTTTTTGAAGAAAATTTTTAGTAAAAGGTTTAACAAGATATCCTGATATTATACCAGTGCAAAAAGTAACTGGTAAAATAATTAAAGCAGCTTGAGGTTTTGTGGCCAAAAGTAGGAAAGCAGCATCACCCATCGTTGATATTAATGCAGCTAAGACTGCCCCAAAGGAAACAACACCTCTCGTAAATAAACTCATAACCATGATTGCACCACCACATCCAGGAATGGCACCCAGGAAAGAGCTTATAGGAATTTCTAATTTTTGATTTTTTTGAATATAATTTTGTAGGTTGAAATTTCTTTTTTCCAAAAAAACAAACACTAGTAAAGTTGCTCCAACAAAAGTTGATACTGCAATATACGCGTCACTTGCTGATGATAAAAAAAGTTCTCTTGTTTGTTCAAATGCAATTAAAAGCAACATGCAAGAAAAAAGAATTATTTTGGATAACCGAAGGTATTGAAATTTTTTACCTAATTGAATTACAAGTTCTGTCATTTTTAGCCTAGGCTAATAATTATAGATATTACTAAAAATTAGTCAAAGTATTCTTTACTTTATCCAATTTAATAAATATTGTGAAAATGATGACTAAAAAAACCTCGTCAGTCTCCTCTCAGTATTTGAATATAAGAAACCAGAATAAGAATGAAATTCTTGAAGATTATGTTGAGGCTATTCAAGAAATATCTGAATTAAAAGGTGATGTTAAAAATGCTGATTTAGCTCTGCACTTTGGCGTTTCTCAGGCAACAATTAATAAAAATTTAAAAAGACTAATTAACTTCAATTTAGCAAAATCTGAACCTTATCGCTCAATATTTTTGACTAATGAAGGAAAAAGACTTGCTCAGATTTCTAAAGAAAAACACGAGATAGTATATAATTTTTTATTAAGCTTAGGCGTTTCAAAAAAAACAGCCCAATACGACAGTGAGGGTATTGAGCACCATGTAAGTGATGAAACACTCAAAATAATGAAAAAATTTAGGAAGTAATTACTTCTTATCCTTTAAAATAATTCTTTTTTCAAGAAAACTATCAAATACATAAATTGCAGCTGATAAAAATAGAATAATTGTCAATGCATGCAGGGATCCTAATTCAAACATTTCGTTAGAGGAGTACTCATACAGGCTTGTTGCTAACGTGTTAAAATTAAATGGTCTAAGCAATAGGGTAATGGGCAACTCTTTTATTGTATCGACGAGCACTAAAAAAAAACCTGCCAAAATGCTTAATTTAATTTGAGGTATTATAATTCTAAAATATGTAGTTGAAGGTCTTCGACCAATTAATCTAGATGCATCATCAATTGATTTTCCAATTTTATCTAAACCGGATTGTAGAGAATTATTAGAAATAGATATGAGCCGTATAATTAAGGCTAGCGTTAGACCAAAGATAGAAGTTGATAATAAAAACGGAGAATACAAATCAAATAAGTTGATCAAAACTAATACTCCCAGGGCAATTACGACACCAGGAAGGGCATAACCCATATTAATTATTTTTTTATAAAAATTAAACCAATTTGATTTAGAGAACCTTGAAATATAGTTAATAAAGATGGAAAGACTAATACATCCCATTGCAACAAACATTCCTAAAATAATAGAATTTGATAATGAAGAAAAGTAATTACGAAAATCTATGAGAACAAAATTTTGAATCATCATAAATAAAGTAAATATCACTGGAATAATGTAGCCAAAAATAATTGGCACAGAGACAAAACATAGAACAAAAATTGTTTTAATAGATCCAAGTTGATATCTTGACCATTGAATATGCTCGTATGACGAATTATGAAAGCTTTTATTGCCCCTCATTTTTATTTCAAATACATATAAAATCAGCATCAATAAAAGAATAACCAAAGACAACAAATAAGCTGAAGGAATATCATTAATTACTGAGATATATTGAAATACTCCAACTGTGAGAGTTTGAAGGCCAAAAAAATCTGCTACCCCATAATCATTTAAAGTTTCCATTAAAGCTAATGCTAAACCAGCTGCAATACCTGGAAGCGCCATAGGTATACAAATTCTAAAAAAACATTCATAAGGATTTTTCCCCATTGTTTTTGCGGCCTCGATATAACGAGCTGAAAAATTAATGATAGCAATTCTTGTTAACAAGTAGACATAAGGAAATAAAGTAAAACTTAAAATCAGTGCACCAAAAAAACTATTGCGCAAAGAAAAACCATCATAATCAATTAGAGTGGATGATAAATACCCTCCGGGCTCAAGTAATTCGGCATATGTATAGGCAGCTATATAAGCTGGTACTCCTAAAGGAAGAATAGATAAAATTTGAATAATTTTTCTTCCTGGATAATCGGTCATTGTATTAATCCATGCTAATGGGACGCTAATCACAAGTATGAAAAAGCTTACTAATAAAATAATTTTTGTGGAACCCCATATATATCTTGTGGGATAAAGATTTTGAAAATTCCCCAAAGAAGATACGGCATTTAATATGATTATAATTACGGGAGATAATAAAAGTAAACTTATGAAAAAAAAAATAGTGAGTTTAAAGTAACTGCTATTCATATGACTATAAAAAAAATACTACATAAAAGCAATAAAGCCATCGTTCTATTGAAATAAATAATCATTTTTTTGTCATTTAAATATTTTCTAAATGAGTGCCCAATTGCTGCCCATACAATTGCGCTAGTAGAGGTCGAGATAACAAAACAAATAAAAATTAAAATAAATTCAATCTCATAAGGGAATTTATTTTGTATAAATATAGCAGAGCTGGACATTGAAATTGTTACCCCCTTAGGATTAATAATTTGGAAAAAATAAATATCCTTAAAAGAAAAATTTCTTGAATTTTTTTCATTAGAAAAAGAAGTAGAAGTAAAAATCTTAATTGAAAGATAAGTTAAAAATATTACCGCAATAATTTTTAATAGTATTGCGATCGCAGGAAATGACTTATAAACTTCTCCTATTCCTAGCAAGCAAAGTGTGAGAACAGACAAAAATCCAAAAAAAACCCCTAAAATTAAAGGGATTGTTTTTTTAAATCCATAATTTACGGCATTCGTGGATAATATGATATTATTTGGTCCTGGGGTAATTGCGGCCGTCATTGCAAATGTCAAAATCGGCGCCATATAGTAGATATATTCCAAAGTAGGGAGATATTATTCTTATAATCAAATAAATACAAAACAAGTTATCAATTTGCCAATTAATACTTATTAATATATTTAAATATGACAATTTAAGGCGTTGTGGCGGAATGGTAGACGCGCCGGATTCAAAATCCGGTGAGGGCAACTTCGTGAGAGTTCGAGTCTCTCCAACGCTACCATCAGACAAAGAATGAAAAATAAAAAAAACTTAACTTCTGTTTTCTCACTTTTTTCGACTGGCGTTACAATAATTACTAATGGTACTTCTAAAAATGAGTACTTTGGATGCACTGTTAATTCATTTACCAGTTTATCCCTTGATCCCCCTCAGTTTTTATTTTGCCTTGGAAATGACAATGGAAATTTAAAATCTTTTAAAGTTCAAAGCCCCGTAAACGTAAACTTTCTCTCCAAAGCTCAAGAAAATTTATCCAATAAGTTTGCTGGAGAACTTATAAAAAGATGGAAAGGAGTTAGTTTTTCTTTAGCTAAAAATAAAGTTCCCTTCTTTAATAAATCATTAGGTCTAATTGAATCTTATGTAGAGAAAAAAGTTAAATCGGGTGATCATACTATTGTTATTTGTCGTGTGACTGATTTTGAAATTTTTAATCCTAAAAAACCCCTAATTTATTATAAAAGTAAATATCAAAGCATCTAGTTTTCATGCAATATTTAAATATCGATTATAAAAATTTAAATTTGAAAGAAGAAATTTGTTTAACGATCGGAAATTTCGATGGAATCCATAATGGACATAATAAAATAATAGAAAAATTAAATCAGGAAGCTAAATCCCTATATGCAAAATCTGCAATTTTGTCTTTTGACCCTCATCCAAACTTTTTTTTTAACAAATCTTCCAAATTTCTTATTAACTCCAAACAAAAAAAAATTCACATTCTCGAACAAAAAAAAATTGATTATTTAATCGATCTTTATTTTAATCAGGAACTTACAAGATTATCTTATAATGATTTTCAAGAAAAAATTTTATTTGAAAATTTAAAAATAAAAAAAATTTTAATTGGGAATGATTTCCGCTATGGCCATCAAAGAATGGGAAATATTGAAACACTAAAATCTTTTTGTGAAAAAAAATCAATTCTTTTTGAAAATATTAATTTGATAGTCGATGATCAAAATACCAAAATATCCTCAACACAAATTAGAGATTTTTTAGCCTTAGGAAAAATTAAAGAGGCAAATAAACTTTTAGAAAACCCATTTAGTATCAAAGGTTTAGTGAAGAAGGGAGATCAAAGGGGTAGGACGATAGGAATACCTACAGCGAATATTGATTATCCAGAAAACATTATTCAACTTCCATTTGGAGTTTATGCCGTCAAAATTAAAGTACAAGATTTAGAAGATTATTTTTTTGGTATCGTAAATTTTGGTATAAGACCAACCTTTGATAAGTCTATTTCAGTTGTTGAGGCACATATTTTTGACTTTGACCAAGATATATATGAAAAAGATATTGAAATTTTTTTTGAACACAAAATAAGAGATGAAAAAAAGTTTAATGGTATAAAAGAATTGTTAAATCAAATAACTTTAGATATCAATATAGCCAAAGAAGAATTAAATTATGGAAATTAAAGATAGCATTCTACTACCCAAAACTGAATTTTCTATGAAGGCAGATTTGCCCAAAAAAGAACCTGGAATACTTGAAAGTTGGCAAAATAATCATCTATATGAAAATTTAAGAAAAGAGTCTAAAGATAAGGAAAAATTTATCTTGCATGACGGTCCACCTTACGCCAATGGACATTTACATATGGGCCATGCTCTAAATAAAATTTTAAAAGATATTATTGTTAAATATCAACAATTATTAAATAAAAATTCAATCTATGTTCCTGGCTGGGATTGCCATGGCCTTCCAATTGAATGGAAAATTGAAGAACAATATCGAGCTAAGAAAAAAAACAAAGATGATGTTCCTGTTTTAGAATTTCGTAAAGAGTGTCGCGATTTTGCAAATAACTGGATTGATATTCAAAAAAAAGAATTTCAACGTTTAGGTGTAATAGGGGATTGGGACAATCCTTACACAACAATGCACTTTCATGCTGAAGCACAGATTGTTCGGGAATTAGGAAAATTTTTAGAAAATGGTGGCATTTACAAAGGTCATCGGCCAGTTTTATGGTCAGTAGTTGAAAAAACCGCTCTTGCAGATGCCGAGGTCGAATATCAAGATCATAAATCAACTACCATTTATACTTGTTTTCCCATTATAAATCCTTCCAATCCTCAATTAGTAGACCATTCAATTGTTATTTGGACCACTACTCCATGGACAATTCCTGGAAACCGAGCGTTAGCTGTCCATGAAGATATCATCTACCAATCCATCTCTATTAATCATAATGATACAAATCGTAAAATCATCATAGCTAAGGATCTAATTGAAAACTTTATCAAAGAAAATGAAATTACTGAATACACGCTTAACTTTGAAATAAAAGGTAAAGAGCTAATTGAATTGAATTGTAAACACCCTCTATTTGAATCGGGATATGATTTTACAGTACCTGTATTACATGGAGATTTCGTAACAACCGAACAAGGAACTGGTATAGTTCATATATGTCCAGTTCATGGAATGGATGACTTTCTTTTAGGCAAACAACATAACTTAGAACTCCCAATGACGATAGATGAGGGAGGGGTTTACTATGAGCATATTCCAATCTTTGCTGGGAAGCATATTTTTAAAGTAGATCAAGATGTATGTGATGAAATTAATAAATGTAATAATTTAATTTCTCAAGGTGTTTTAATTCACAGTTATCCTCACTCATGGAGATCCAAAGCACCCCTTGTTTATAAAAATACCTCTCAATGGTTTATTTCTATGGAAAAAAATGAATTAAGAAAAAAAGCTATAGAAGCAATTGATCAGACAGAATTTTTTCCTAAGCAAGGGCAAAACCGTTTAAGAACCATGATTCAAGATAGACCTGATTGGTGCGTATCCAGACAACGTGTATGGGGCGTACCTTTGCCAATCTTTGTCAATAAAAAAACAGGTGAGCCATTAAGAGATAATAAAGTAATTGAACGTATTGCTTCAATTTATGAACAAGAAGGAGGAGATGCATGGTTTAACTCTGAGCCTTCAAGATTTTTATCTCCTGATTATGACTCAAATGACTATGAACAAGTTAAAGACGTTGTTGAGGTTTGGTTTGATAGTGGCTCTACTCATTCTTATGTTTTAGAGGCGAGAGAAGATTTACAATGGCCGGCATCAATGTATCTTGAAGGATCTGACCAACATCGAGGTTGGTTTCACTCTTCTTTATTAGAGTCCTGTGGGACAAGAGGAAAGGCGCCTTTTGAAAGTATTCTTTCTCATGGCTTTGTCGTAGATGGCAAAGGGAGAAAAATGTCCAAATCAATAGGAAATGTTATTTCGCCAGATGAAATTATTAACAAATATGGCGCTGATATTTTAAGAATTTGGGTTGTGGCCTCTGATTACTCAGAAGATCTTAAAATTGATAATCAAATTATTAATTACCAAATAGACTCTTATAGAAAAATAAGAAATACGATTAGATTTCTTTTAGGCAATTTAAATTATTTTACCATAAATGACTCTGTGGAATTAGATCAGATGCCTGATTTAGAGAAATATATATTGAATAAAATCTCCATGATGAATGCCGAATTAAAGGCGCTTGTTAACAAACATGATTACCACGGTATATATGTAAAATTATTAAATTTTTGTACTTTGGATCTATCAGCATTTTATTTTGATATCAGAAAAGACTCCCTTTATTGTGATGAAAGAAATAGTCTCAAAAGAAGGTCTGTCTCAACATGCCTGCATATTTTATTTGATTTTTTATCAAAATGGTTTGCTCCAATTATTTCTTTCACAAGTGAAGAGGCTTGGCAATCAAGACATCAAAATAATTCTTCTAGTATACTTTCACAAATCATTACTGAAAAAGATTTTGTTTATTCCTATTCAAGTTTAGAAAATACTTTTAGTGAACTTAAAAGAGTAAGGAAATCGGTCACTGCAGCCTTAGAAATTAAAAGAAATGAAAAATTAATTGGTTCAAGCCTTCAAGCAAAAGCTATCATTTACATTCCCTCTGATATCCAACAGTTATTATCATCATTAGATTTAGCCGAGATGTGTATTGTTAGTGAAATAGAAATAAGAGATATTAATAAAAAAACTTCCTCAGCTATGAATTTTGAAGAGGAAGATATTTTCGTAGACATTTCTTTAGCCGAAGGGGATAAATGTCAAAGATGCTGGACAATTTTACCTGAAGTAAAAGACAATCAAGATCATCTTTGTAAGAGATGTGATAATGTTTGGAAATCTTTTCAATAATAAAATTAATTTTTCTCTTCTGATTCTTTCAATCTTCCTTTTGATTGTTGATCAAAGTACTAAAGCGATTATCGTCAATAGGTTTGATTTATATGAAAGCATCCCAATAATTCCTTTTTTCAACTTAACCTTTGTTGTCAATTATGGATTTGCTTTTGGATTTTTGAACAGCCCTTCATTAAATCAAATTATCGTAAGCATCGTAATCTTATCGATCATCATCTACTTCCTATATTTATTGATCAAAACTCAAGATCATATTTTTAAAATGTGTCTTGTTCTTATTTTGTCGGGCGCTATCGGTAATTTTATAGATAGAATTTTTAGAGGATATGTAGTTGATTTTATTGATATTTATGTATTTAACTATCACTGGCCAGCATTTAATATTGCCGATAGCTGTATAAGTGTAGGTTTTGTGATACTTATATTTAACATTTTATTTTTAAATAAAAAAATATGAAAAAAACTTTTTTGTTATTAGTTCTAGTAAGTTTGCTAACGGGCTGTCAAAGAGAAAAAGCTAACGAAGTAGGAGTGGGATATAATAAATCGCTTATTATCCCTCCAACAAATGATTTACCAACACCAGGTTCTAACCAAGAAGTAATTGAAAGTAGTCAAAGTTCAAACCCATTAGTTGACTCTATTCTTGCTCAGACCGAAGCCGATCAAGCCAATTCCTCAATTGTTGATCAAATCGATCAAGAGAGTGGATATAAAACTGATGAGAATTTTTTTCAATGGCTATTTGAAGGTAAAAGTAAAAAATAAATTTTATTCTAATTTATCCATCAAATGAAAATAAAAAACAATTTAAAATTATTGAAAGTAACTAGTCAAAAAAATATCAATTATTCGATAGATGATTTTTTTAAAATTGACTTATTCAATCCTATCACCCAAAAAAATTACTTTTCTCAATATGACTTCTCTATTTTAAAAAAAAAGAAATACCGCGTTCACGTATTTGGAATGGGAGGATCTTCTTTAAGTGCAAAACTATTGATGCAATTTATGGCACCTGAAAAAATTAACTCCAAATTATTTATATATGATAACCCTTCACCTATTCAATTAGACTCTAATTTATCTAAGATTAAAATATCAAAAGACGACTTATTTATTTTTATTTCTAAATCCGGAAATACAGTAGAAACCAAATTTTTTCTTCACTGGATTATTAAATACTTAAAAAAGAAAAATATTAAAAATATCTTTAAGCATTTTTTATTTATCACTGAAAATAAAAATAATTATCTAAATAATTTTGCTCTTAAAAATAAGATCAAAACCTTTGAACACGATCCAAATATTGGAGGTAGATTTAGTATCTTTTCTATTACGGCCCTTTTGCCGATTATAGCTTTGGGTTACTCTTTAGATAAACTTCTTAACTCATTCAAAAAAGCTAAATCTCAAATACTAAAAAATCATTCAAAACTAGCCAATAATATTAGCTTCTCTCAAAATTATGAAAAAAATAATAATCTGAACATTGTCATAGGACTTAACTACC
>Ga0222719_10001853_pt1 | contig 19991 bp, 17 predicted proteins | sample C33_34DmetaG_FD_165039 | JGI IMG/M metagenome (GOLD analysis project Ga0222719, IMG submission 165039) | Estuarine water microbial communities from San Francisco Bay, California, United States - C33_34D | ecosystem: Environmental > Aquatic > Marine > Unclassified | place: USA: California... | reverse complement strand
GATCATCACCAGTACCGTCGTTTGCTATGCTACCTATGTTAATTGATTGTATTGCCATCTATATCTCCGTTATGCATTTATAGTAATATTTTGTGCAGCTATTACTGCCCATCCGCTGTTTGTATATAACAAACTTACACTGTTAAAATTGGCCGCTAATTCTACAGATGTTCCATTTGCAAATGATGCTGGAGTAATCGTTGCCGCACCCGGTCCACCTATTTTGATTATATGTTTGATTTGACCATAAGTACCGTTTGCTAGTGTATAAGCATCTGTACCAGTTGTGACAATTTCTGTACTTGTAGTAGTAATATTTACTACCCCAGGGCCAACAATTTCTTGCATGCCTCCTTGTACTATTCCGTACAAAGTTCCGTGTAAAGAACTATTAACACCATCAACAAGCAAAGTACTGTCATCGCCAAATACACTTCCAGTTAAATCACCTGTAACATTACCTGTAACGCCTTCTGCTGCTACGATATTTCTGTTTGCATTGATTACTTGTCCGGCGCCTGCTGTAAGATCTAAATTTGCTGATGCAACAATCTGTATCGGTCCTGGACCAGTAGAGCCACCATTTGTAATAGTTAAGTAACTGTCACTGGCTGCCATCCAGTTTATACTAGATATTGTTCCTGTAATAGTTCCACCTACTCCATCTACAAGTAGTGTTGAATCGTCTGCAAACACTGATCCTTTTAGGTCTCCTGTGGGAGCAGATATTTGTGCATCAACTTCTGCTTTTGTATATGCATTCGTTATACCATAACCTGAAAGTGTAGTAGGAGTTCCTGTAAGTTCGCTAAAGGCAATATTACTGTTAGCAAATGTCGCACCTGTCCATTTTAACACTTGGTTAGTGGATATACTGATTACCGCAACATCAGCTAGTTCTGAAATACTTTGGCTTGTTAAGTCTAAAGCAGCATCTGCTACACTACCAGGTTCGTAAACTCCGCTTGTAGAATTATATATTAATGCTTGACCATTTGTTGCTTGTGTACTTGATACGTCTGCTAAGTCTTCAGTTGTTGATACTATAGTAGGCCTGCCTGTAAGTGAAGCATATTGTCCGTCAAACAATGAAGGTTTATTATCTAAATCTGTGTAACTATTTGTAACTGCCACAGTTGCTATTGAATTACCATTGATTGATACACTGTTGCTATCAACCACTAAGTTTGCAACAGTCAATGTTCCACTTGCTGTTATGTTGACAGCGTTTACAATACTGTTTGAGCTAAGATTTAAACTATCGTTTAACGGTAGTTCTTTGATCTTATTATTATCTGTTGCATCTATTACTAGTGGATATCTTACTGCCATTTTCTTTTCCTATATCTATATTTAGTGTAAATCAGCCCATCCAGCTGTGCTATCATTATTAGCATCTGCCGCATAACCTTGGAATTTTCCTGTTGTAGTATTGTAAACAAACAATCCTTCTGCTACTGTAAGTGCATCTATTTGTGCCTGTGTCAACATAGGGGCTTTAAAACTAGTAGGTTCGGCAGGGCCAACAATTTTACTGCTCACTCCATCTATAAGTAGTGTACTATCGTCACCGAATATACTACCAGTGACATCACCATCAACTTTTATACTTGCACCATTAACAACCAAATTGCCTTGTGCATCTGCTTGTAGTCTTGCATTGCCGATGTAAACAAAATCTTTTACATGTAAGTCAGACCACCTTTTAGTAGAACTACCTAATGCCCTAGTCCCGTCAGTAGTAGGTATCATGTTAGATCCTATACTGTCTAAGTCTAGTGTAGTTGCCGCATATAGTTCATCAAAGTTGTCGTTGATTTTATCAAATGCTGTGCGTAAAGGATCTCCGTCCCCTTTGTTTACGCTGGAACCAATATTTACAATTTGCTTTGCCATTATACTCTCCCTACCACAACTTCAACTGTGCCTTTACCTTCGTCTGTTTTCTCTCCTACTGCTTTACCAATTACTTGACCAACACCTGGAGAGTTATTAACTATTGCATATCCTGGTATGGCGCTTGTAACCAACATATCCCCTTTGGCTACACGACCTAGTACCTTACATGGTACACGACCTTGTAATGCTATTGCTGTTACATGTTCACCTTCTAAGTTAGAATTCATTAGGTGTGCTGGATTAGTTGATACTACACCAGCAACTCTTGTGTTGCCTTTGCTGTCAGTGACAGTAACTTCTTCGTCACCACCAAACACCAATACAGTACCTTCGTTATAGTCTGCATCTGCCAAATAGTTCTCAGCCAAGTCAGCGTATTGTGCTGAAGTTGCAGTTCCATCAAAAACACTTGCATAAACTGTGTTCCATTTTCTAGATGAGTTACCTAAGTTTCTATTGTTTGCAGTTGCGTCTGGTTCGATACTTGAATCTATTCTACCTGTATATGTTATAGTATCACTAGTAGCGTTACCTAAATTAATTGCACCATTTAAATTAGTTGTTCCTGCAACTGTTAATCCGCCTCCTACGCTAACAATACCTGACCCCTTACCGTTTAATGTAAGATTAGTGTTTGTTCCACTGTATGCAGTTATACTATCAACATCTAAACTGTCAGTAATATTAACATTACCTGTTCCATTACCATTTAAGTTTAGATCTCCATTTGTAGTTAAACTAGCTATGTTATCAACTTGCATACCTGAGTCATTAATAGTAGCTTCAACAGTACCGTTGGTAACAAATACTATTGTATTTGCTGCACTTTCAGTAAATCCACCACCTGCACCTAATCCAATACCTGTGCTTGAAGCATTTCTTTCGGTAAGGGCTTCTAAGAAGTTTGTGTAGACCCAATCAGTTGATACAAAGCCTTCTCCTGTGTACGAACTAGCTGTATGGAAGTTACTTTCTGTTGTTTGTCCAGTACTACCTACATCTAAAATACCTGGGAATTCTGTTACAAGTGATGCACTATCTGTTCCAACTGCATTTAAAATAACAGCCTGACCAGGTGTTTTTAATGTTAGTGTTGTACCAGTACCAGTTGTTGTTGCAACTTCATATGTATCAGAACCACCTAGTATTAATCCTTGCGCTCTAATATTACCGTCGGATTGTGTTTTAACAATTTTGCTATTTTCACCAGTTGTAGTAACTTCAATAGTATCATATGTTGCTGCCGCTGTTCTGATTAGAACTTCATCTCCACTATTTGCAAAAGCACCTAGTTCACTGTCTCTAACCGCGCCACCTTGATCTAAAATTGTATCAAATGTTATTGCACTTACCGCACCGTCACCTGCGGCGCTTCTACCTAACACTGTGTCAGTACCAATATGTTGCAATTTCTCTGGTGCAATACCAGTTGCTGTACTTGAACTTGTTTGTAATTCAACAAAACCATTTGTATGTGTAAATTCAGTATTTTTAAATGTTGCTAGACCTAGATCACTTTGACTAATTCCCGTAGCATTGGCTCTCGTGCCTGCCGTGTTCATAGCAAGTTTACTTTGTGCAATAGCTGCACTTGAATTCACATCAGCATCTATAATAGCATCAGCTTCGATTTGTAGATCATATTCTGCACCTGCAGCTGTTCTAGTAAAAGTTACGTTTATGTCACTTGCCGCTGATTCACTAGCGTGTGTTATCTCAGGGAATGGTCCGCCTACATCTGCTTGTAGTGAAGTAGTAAGTCCAACTGCTGATGCAACACCATTTGTTATAGTATCGTTGTCTGGATCAAAAGTTCCTGTCCCGACAGTATAAACAATTTTTCTAATACTGCCAAACTGTTCGTCAGTAAGTGTACTTACTTCAATTATTGTTCCAGTTGCACTAGGCGTTGCAGGATCATTTTGGATTGTGTTACCAATTGCAAACGTTCCGCCTGTTTCAGGCTCTGTGTATATAATTTGCTTGCCACTGAATATTGCTAGTTCATTTGCGCCGACAGTCCCTACAGTTGTATCACGTAGTTGTTTTACAGTTGCAAATGCGTTAGCATTATCGTCAACATAGTTTTTGTTTGTAGCATCACTTCCACTAGCTGGCAAAGCAAGGTTTTGAATCTTATTTGAATTTAAATTTAAGTTGCCTTCCATCGGACTTAGTCCGTTTAGCGGTAGAAAACCAGTACCAATTCTATTTCCAGTGCTTCCAATTTGTGCACCTGATTTAACATTAAATCCTAATACTCTGTTTATGTATCCGCCAATAGCTTTTTCTGTTGGAACAGCCTGTCCTGAATCATCTGCAAAACTATCGTCTGCTGAGAATTCATTAATTGTAACACCTTTCTTAAATCCAAGTGCGTTAGCATTAGAAAGACCGATTTCACCAGCAAATGTAATATCACCTGTTGCTTGGTCTACGCTAAAGAACTTACCAACACGGAAGAATCCATTTTGATCAGTACTTACAAAGAACACACGCCCCTTACGTCTTTCCCAAACTTGAGCAGTACTAGCTGTATCTGAATCTGTATAAAACTCTGCTAAACTATTAACAGGGTCACCTAAAATAACATTCGGATAGTTTGAATCGTTAAATGATCCTGTTCCTATTTGTGTAAAATCGTGTCCTGTAGCTCTCATAAGTGAAATAGCTACAGTAATTTCAGCTGTCGCTCCTGCGGATAATCCTGCAGTCAATGTCCTATCAGCAGCAGGTACTGCACTATTTAAACCAGCACCACCATAGCCACTGTTGATATTTGTACCAGCAACGTCACCGAAAGTAATATATGCCCAACTAGTTAGGTTTATTGTAGTAGGTACACTATTGGCACCTAGTGCTCCACTTGTTGATCCTGTTAATTGATTTGTGCTGTCAAAAGTTCCTGTTATACTTTCTACTTCAATTATATTGCTGCTAACTGTAGCATGTACTATACCAGTAGCACCTGAATTGGCCTGTGTAATTGTTTCGCCTGCTGTTACTGAAATAGATCCTGTAACAGTAAACTCAGCAACAGTTGTATAATTAGTAATACTGTGTGTTTTACCGTCCCATACAAAACGCATTCCACTTGTGTAGGAAGCATCACCTGGATATAGTCCTGCTTGTGTTAAACTATCTCTTGTGACTCTTTCAGTATCGTCATATATATTTAAAGCACTAGATGTTAATTGGCTAATAGCAAGTTTTGTATCTCCTTGTGCAGAACCATAACCACCACCTAGTTGATCTGTTTTCACATCTAATTGTACAAAATCAAATCCAGCTTCAAATGTAGTTAATATTTCATCTGATGCAAGGTCTTGGCTGAAACTATCCTTGTTACTAAATGCAATACTTCTATATGTGGTATTATCACTTTCGTCAAAGTTTATAGCTGTACTTGGTCTAGTTACTAGATCACCCGGAGAATTTACATCACTAAAAATATGGTTGAAACTATCTCTATATTCTATAATAGTGCCGTCATTTACAGTAAGTTGCAAAGTCCCAAAGAAATCATCAGCTGAAACATCATCAGCTTTAAGATCTAATTTATAAACATTGTTGCTTACTGCACCTGCGCCTGATCCAAATACTGTTCCAACATCAAATGTTAAATCGTTAGCTGGACTTGCTCCGCCAAGAACATCGCCGTTTATTGTAATTGTATCTCCAACGGAATATCCAGACCCTACTGCATTTACTGTAATTGTTGCAGTATCAGGAGATCCAGAATGGTCCAAAACAATATTAAATGTTGCTCCTGTACCTGAGCCTGTAGCAGAACTTGGCGAAATATCTGTATAAGTTGCTTGCTGTCCAGAAGTTGTAGTAATATTAACCGAAACTAGATCTACAGTACTAAAGCCTGTTACAACAACATCTCCTGCTTCACCTACTATTCCGTCACCGTCCACATCACTTAAATTTGTGACTGTTGAAATAACATAATTAAGTGTTCCTGTTGCACCACCGTGATCTATTGTAATTAAACTATTTGCACTAGGTGGTGTTTTAAGATCTGTTACTGTAATACTCGGATCATCAAATGCATTTGTGTATACTGCATTTGTAAATGCTTTGGCAGGTTGAACCATATCATTTTTAAGTGTAACCTGATCCGGAATTTCGTTAGGATCAGCACCTTCTGCAATTAAACCAAAGTTACCATATCCATTAGAACAGTTTAGTCCTCTAATTTCGGAACCGTTGTTAGCATACATAGCTGTTTGACAGTAATATGTAAATGTTGATACTTGCTCTGAGAATGCAGCATTGTTAGCAATTAAGCCGTAACCTAAATCGTTAATCTGTGTAAAGTCATTTGCAAGCATTGATCTGTTACCAGCTGTCTGTAAGAAAATGTCTCTTTCTACAGATGAGTCATCAAATTCTTCTACGTCATATCCTCTACCTTTGTTACTGTTAGCATCTAAGTAGATTGTTGCTGTACCCTGTCCTTGGTCATAATCAGATATAGCATTAACTTGGTAACGTCTTCCTTCTACATAGAATGGACAAGGAAGTTGCGGCGGACGTAATCTAAGTCCTTCTCCTACATCACTCTGAACTGTAAGTTTAAATCTGTCTTCTGTCCGAGGTTGCCCTGTTATCCTTGTAGGCAAGTTCCCTACATAAGCGTCAACATACATACCACCAGCAAAAGTTTTTCGGTTTATACTCTTCGAGAAACTGGATGCTGTTTGAATGTAAGGCGATTTAGTAAGAACCTGTCCTTGCGGATCAAGCACACACATAAAGCCTCCGTGTCCTTGCACAGTAACGTTACGAATAATTGTAGCATCACTCATTAGGAACACATCTAATGCATCATTACGCTTAGGTGGATTATACTCTGGATCAAATACAAATGTAATTTTATCAATCAACTGCCCGACCACTGCCGCTGTTCCTGCTTCACCTGCACCTAATGATATATCCACAGGTTCAGCTTCAATGACTGCTGCCGCACCTGCTGTATATTCGCCGAATGTAATTGCATTTGTTGCTGCACTTACAAAAGTATGTGCTGATGTTTCAGACGAAGTACCAACGTTTACTGTAATTGTATTTGATGTCTTTGCTGTAATTTCTAGTTTAGTTTGGAATGCAGGATCTGTTGATCTAGGAAATGTAACCGGTGTTACGTTTCCGTCTGATGCACAAGTAAATGTAAATCCGTTTAGTTCAATTTCAATATACTGACCTACATTTAAGCTATGTGTGCCTATTGTTGCAACTAAAACACCTGTCAAAGGATCGTATGTAGCATCGGTAGGTGTAAATTGTGCATCTACTACAGTGTAGTTTGGAGCAACACCTGACAACAATGCATTTGAAAGTGTACTGATGTTATCAATTGCTGCTTCAGTAGCAATCTCTTGTGTACTATCGCCTAGTTGTGTTAAGTAATCGCCGTTTGTAAGTAAAGAATGGTATGAACCTTGAACTTCAAGTGTCATTACTTCACCACCATCTTTTAGATCTTTAATTAATGCGTCTACTATTAATGCTGTGTCTCGTCTACATTTAGCTTGCGAATAAATTAAGTCAGGAAATCTATCACTGATATATCTGATAGTTTCTTCAATAATGTAATCTTTGTTTTCTAAAATAATATTACTTGCAGTTGTATAACTGCCTACGTTTGTAACTGTAGGTCCTAGGTTTAACGCTTTTCCGCCTTCTGCTAGATAATGATAACCAAATTTACCTTGGGATACTCCGTCTTGGTTAAAGAATGGTGTACCACCGTTAGTCAAAGTTAAACCATCAAATTCGTTATCTCTATAGAAATATAAATTTGCCCATTTACTTTGAGATACTCTTGGTACCCTTGAATCAGTTTCTGTTTTTGGTTTAATAATTACACGTCTAAACTCGTCGCCTTTAAGTGACACATTATTTGATAACCTAATAGGATAGTCTTCTTCATATATACCTGTTTCAACCATAATAGTTACTTGTTTTTTAGCAACAAAGTTTCCGAATTCTAATGGCTCTTCAGGTTCAAAATCTTTTGCACCTAATAAATGTACTTGGAATACTGTTGGTCCAGGTTCAGTTGATCCTGTCTGAGGATCTGTAGCGGCTTCTGCTCCTACATCATTTGTAAAACTGACAATCTGTCCTAAAGCCTCAGAACGTTTACCTCTTATAACTTTACCAGGTAATGCATCAGTATTATTTGGATTAGTTTGGTCTGTGTATGAAGACGCACCATTTGTAACTACAATTTTATATGTGCTTCCGTAAACAATATCACCACCCGCGTCTAGTCCATTTTGTATTATTGTATTGACTAAGTCAAAATTGGCTTGAATCGCAGCAATGGCATTAACATCTGCATCAAAGTCATTTGCAATAACTGTAGGAACACTATCAGGTCCTAATGCACCGCTTACTGATCCAGTAAAATTATTACCTGTGTTAAATGTTCCAGTAGTTTGTTCTAATTTTATTGTGGTGCCGTTAGTTACTGATGCTTGTACAACGCCTGTTGCTCCACTACCTGCTTGTGTAAGTGTTTCTCCAGCAACAACAGTTACATTTCCTGATGTGGTAATTGTAAAAATTGTGCCGAGATCTAAGAACTGGTCTTCTTCAGTTTGGAATACTTGTCCAACTATACCTGATGTGAATCCAGTGAATGTCGATGTATCAAATGGTGTAGTGAGATCTTTATTATTGTAAAGTTCAAATGTTTGTGTGCCTGTTACTCTAACATATTTTTTAGTATTACTGGCAATTTCAACCATACCTTCTATGTCTCTAAACACAACAATGTCTTTGTCAACTAATCCGTGTGCAGTAGTAGTTGTAACTACAGGAATCTCTGCGGCTGTTATAGATGTAATATTTTTTTGATTAAATAAGTCGTTTGTTAGAATAGAGGTTGCAATATCTCTTGCTGCCACAATACCTGCAACAGTTTGTGGTAACTGTGTTGTAATTGCTATCCTTGCACTAACACCAGAATAGTAAGTTTCAGCGGCTTGCCTTGTAAGATAATTTGCTGTAAGTCCTCTGTTAATGTCTAATGCAATAGCATTAATTATCAGCTTGGTATCTCTAGCACATGTACTAGAATTATAAGCAAAATCCGGAAAAGTTTTATTAATATATCCGACTACTTCTGCAGCTATATAATCTGTATTTTTATCTAAAAGATTTCTTGCTTGTTCATAGATAGGTACATCTACATCCGCATTTATAACAACACTATCTTTTGTGAAGCCAGTATGTGTCAATGTTTGCATATAGTTGCCAGGCTCTTTAGTAGCACTTTTAACTAATTCTTCTGCACGTTGGGCAGCTGCATTAATTGTTCTGAAAGCATATGTTAATGAAGTACCTTCTTTACCTGCTGGCACACCACTCATTAAATCATTACCTTTAGTACTAACAAATAATGCTTCTGGTGAACTATAGGCTGTATTGTCTACATAATATTTTGTTGCTGCTTGTAAATCTTCCTCTCCATTAGGAGTACCTTCTCCTGCTAGTTCGCCTGGATGATCTGAAAGGAATAAACCTCCAGTCATTGTGTCGCCTTGTCTACGTAGTGTAGATTTTCGTGGCATACCTGTATCTGCTAAGAAATTACCTGCAAGTGTATTATCTAATGCAGCGTCTACAATAGTGTGTTTGTCATCTGCAGCAATAGTACCCGAAGGATTAATCTTAAATGTATCTGCATCTGCCTGCACATCCGTTACTGCATATTGCTTATTATCTTCAGTGTATAAATTTAATCTTGTAGCAGAAACAACTCTTATATAATATGTGGTGCCTGATACTAAGTTATTAGGATCAGTGTCTTCAGCATTAAATGTGATAGCAGTTCCGTTTGCTCCACTTTCTAAACCATGGCCTCCGGCTACTAATGTTTGAGCTACATTGTAATGTGATAAAATTTCTATACTATCATCTACATATTGGTTAATCGTCCAAGTGTAATGTAACTTACCTGTTGGCTCGTCTGCAACTCTTAACGGCAATCCAGATGTAATGTATCTTTGATCTGCATATCCTTTAGTAATTACTAGATCGTCAACTGTAAGTCCTGATAAATTATCGTGTGTGGTATTAAGGCGTTCTGCTTCTATAGTGCTTATACCAACGTTTGCAATACCAAACCCGCCTGCATCTAATGGACCGCCTAGTGTAGGACTTAGGTCATCACTCATTTTTGTAAACGAGCTAGAAATAATCAGTTTGCCTGCGGTATCATAACTAAATGTAATTGTATCTGCTGCTCCGCCACCTAACGCACTATTTGATGCTAGTGTAACTAAATTAATTAATGTACCTGCATCATTTACTAATGGTATTGTGTTAGGTGTAAGTTCATCTGGTGTGTCACTTAGTGTTGTAAATGTAATTTGTCCACCAACTCCAAAAACTGCATACAGTTCTTGAAAGTTTTCATTGGTTTTACGAAACGATTCTCTAATACTATCGCCAGTACCGTCATTACCCTCTACACCAATATTAATATCTTGTTTTGCCATTTATTGCTCCATCTCAAGCGGTATTGCTAATTTGTCCATATCGAAGTTAACACTTACACCACACCCGCAACTACTCTGTGCATTTGGATTTGATATATCAAACATTGACCCCATGATATCTTTTTTGTAATCTACCACAGTTCCAACCATAAACATTATGCTGTGAGGACCTATAATAAAATTATTACCTTTAGGAGTTGATAATATTTCACTACCGTCTTCAATATCTCGGGCGTCATTTAACGTACCCCAATCATATTCAAAGCCAGCACATCCGCCACCTTTCATGTTTAGTGTGACTGCAATTACGCTATTTTCTTTACATATAGTATCGATTTGTGTTTGAGCAGCCTCTGTAAGTGTGCAAATGTTCATGGAAACTCCTTATTATACTTATTTATCGTTGCTTTTTATAATCTTAATGTAAATATAGTTATGTATATAAAAGAGTTTTTTGTACCAAAGCGGCACACTAGACGTAGTAAATGTGGTGTAATACATCAGTATACCCGCAGATGTTGTGTGTTGGTTTTAAGATGTGATAACTGTGGCAATGAATTTCATAGGCCAAGAGGACGTATGGATCCTAATAGGATAAACAACAATCATTTCCATGTGTGTAAAAATTGTAACAGTAAGAAATTTGCACAAAAGATGGGGGTCACGAGAAAGCATATATGGGATATGCCAGCAAGTAGTGATTTAGATATTAGTAGACTTTAGTCTTTTTTCCAGATAGTCCAAGCACCATATGCAATTGCAAGTCCTGCTGCTATCTTTGCTAATGGAGCTAAGAATAGTACCATTAATCCTAATAGAATTAATGCCGCACCATCCCAAGTTGTGCGTTCTTTTAATCTTGAATCAATCCATTTTTTAATCATCTTTATCTCCTTTTAAAACTGCCACTTGCCTTCTTTGATGTTAGCTTTAGTTTTCATAGACTTTTTTTGATATGGAATTTTTTGTTCTTTTTTAACAGGAACATATGTCATTCTTTGACCTAAATCATGTCTTATACCTGTGATTTTATCAAGCTGTAAGTTTGGTCTTATACCCGTTGTTTTCATAATTTTCTCCTACCCAGTATTTATACAAATCTATACTTGCTAAATTCTTCATCTTGCTCTCGCACATAATATCAGCATGTTCTAAGAAAGAAAGTGCATAGTCATTTACTGCATTGTTAGGATAATAGTCACTGTGAGCTCGTAATTTAGCTTTTTTGTAACCTGATTCTAATAATGTATTCATATCGGGCATACCTATATGATTGTAGCCTGCAGGCAAATGTTCGTTACGACTGTATGAATAATGAATAACAGGACGAACACCACGCCAACTATCTATCACGCGAGCAAATCTATCGTCAGTGGGACGTATATATTCACCTTCGCGGCACCAGTGATGGTGTATGTCGAGAACCAATGCGCAGGTGTCGACAAGTTCGAGACTGTCTTGGATGCCCCACTTGTTCTCGTCGTTTTCGATCGTGATTGAGTTTCTCGCTTCTTGAGATAATCTTGTGTTAACTGCGTGTTTGATACCGGCTGGACCTTGCCTGCCTGATATATGGACGTTGCATTTAAAGTCTTGGAATGTGCGTCCATAGCCCATCCAGCGGATGACATCGGTGTGATATTCAAATTCTTCTACGCTCCTATCTACGATATCAGGATTATCTGACGCAAGTACAGTAAACTGACCAGGATGCATAGACAACCTAACATCAAGTTCACGAGCCTTTGCGCCGACGTTAGCGAAGTTGGCCTCGCAATATTTTCGTACATCAGGCTTGCGCCAGAAGTAACTCCAATCAGACTGAGTATAAACAGGAAGGACGTCACTTCCCAACCTAACCATTCTAAGTTCATTCGGTAATCCTCCTACATATTTAATCAAGTTCTCGTATGACTTGATGTTATGTACCATAATATCCCATAGACGTTCTTCAGCAACTTCACGTGTCTGCCTATTGAGCCACTGGACCGTTGTGCTACGGGTATTCAACGGACGCTGAATTTCTTCTAGCAGTTTCTTCTTCTGCGTTTGGTCTGGGTGCATGTATTTACATGCAAAGCCTATACGTTTTATATCATTCATAGTGTTATTATAGTGTCTTTTATAGTTAAAGTCAATTACTTTATACCCATTTATTAATTATATAAGGATCATGGCAATTGTGAGGATTAGGATCACCGTGGAATGCAACAATACAACAGTCCTCTGGTGCTTCAATATGTTCAATATTTTGTAGCTCACGTTGTCCTCTAGGCTGACCAGGTTTAAATCTCTTATCTTTGCGTACTTCCCACTTCCAGCTTCTTACCCAACTGTCGGGATATACTTTTGCCTTTCCATGAGTTACTTCATACAAGTAATCTTGATCTCCATAATGTTTCCGTACAATTTGCAAATGTTCTTTCTTAAATTTTTGCCATACATAATCAAGTTGTCCTTTTTCAAAACGTATTACACTAGAATTATACTTCTCCCATTTAGGACGCATAGCTCTAGTGAAGTCTCTAATGATACAATACTCTCCTGGATAAAAATCAAATAATCTATCTAATGTATTTGTAATTACTAAATCTAAATCTAGATAAAGGATAGTCCCTTCTATAGGTAAGTCTGCCGAAAATATATAAGGTTTATACCACCAACCAGTAACAGCAACAGTTGGTAATGGAATAACATTGATTCTATGATCTAGATTACCTGGATCTTCAGTAATACAATAAAAATTAAAATCTTTAAGATTAGCACTTACCATGTTAAACATTTTATTAACATAGTCTGCACTATATTTCTGTCCGTGTTTTAAAACCAGAATATTTTTATTTTTTGATTCAGGAAAATTAGCAATTGATTTACGAAGCAATTTAGCCTGTTTTCTTTCTTGCTTCTTGGCTTTTATTGCTTTTATTTCTTCTTTGGAATATTTAGACTTATCAATCTTAGCCATCAAATCTAATCTTCTGCACTTGAAAGGGGGTGTAAATTGCACTATTTGCTCCATGCTCTGCACACTCGACAGATTCAACCCAACAACGATCGTCAGTTGCTTCTCTAATCAGTTTGTCAGCAAAGTAAAATGCATGTTCTGCAAACTTCTCTGCACCTACACCGCCAAACTCTCTTACTTCACACAATCCTTTTTCTTGTAGATCATAAAAGTCTTGTTTGTGTGGATCGTTCATGTCTACACATAGTTTGTGATCGAATTTATCTTCAAGCCAGGCTTTAACTTGTTTCAATCCGCCAAAGTCAACTGCCCAATTTTTATTGTCTAGATAATCACATCCAAATGTAAATTTAAATTGTAAACTGTATCCGTGAAGCAGATGACAGTGTGAATGATCTGCGTTAGGTTGTCTAAACACTGCTGAAAGTCCAATGTTATGTCCGTATGTTTTTGTGCTGTAATAAGCCATATTTATTCTCCTATATAATAGCGGCAGAATTAGGAGGGTTGACGCTAAGTCCTCATGTTATGTACTTATTATACTATAAATTTCTTAGGCTGTCAAGTGAAACATTAGGAAAATTCCACTGTTTTGGTAATTCCCATTCGCTTTGGTAAATTATAAATTGCTTGTTTGGATTTGATTCTATTATTTTTCCTATTTGATGTTTCCAGTACCTAGGATCAACTGCACTTTTGTTTGATGCATCGTAATGTTCGGTATCTTTGTACATGTTGTTTACAAGTTTTTTATTTCCGTAAAGATCGAATCCTATCATCTGTATCTTATCACTCAAGATAGATGCTAGTAAAACTGCATAAGGTCCACTACCCCATTGAAAGGGTTCGTCTGCCCTTATCTGTACCTCATATGGTACATCAGGAACCGGTGCTAAATTTTTAATATGCTTACGTGGAAGTAGCCAGTCTCTTCTAGTATATATTTTATTGTAATTTTGAGGATAATTGTTATGTGCTTGATCTACCATCCTACGATCAACACAGATTAAATGATCTACAAAGAAGTCTCTACAGATAGCATTGCATCCTATCTTAAGACCTTGTAACGAGTTTACATCAATTTGTTTTCTGCTTTCACCGTTACCTAGTACATACATCTTACTTCTTCTTGTTAATCTCTTTTCTAAGATCTTTCAGTTCTACTGCTATTTCGTCAAAACGTTCTAAACTTTTATTAGTTATATCTGTCAGACTTCTAGCAAATTTCATAATCCACCACCACCAAATTACTGCTGTGATAGCAAATGAAATAGAAATACCTATCATGACATGGTCAAGTACACTATCCACTTCTGCGAAGTGCAGTACTGATATGATCACAAGTGCCACCGCCGGCAAAGATTTTGCTAAAAGTTCCCACATATTTTTAATATTTTTTAACTTTGGATTTGCCCGAACTGTTTCCATTCGCCTGGAGTACCAGCTCTTATACATATCCATCCAACGAAGCCTGCCGGGGTTGGATTTTGATTCCATATTATATCTCCGATAATGTAGTTTCCTGCACTTGGCACTTCTGTGCCAGTTTCAAACTTTTTGTTCTGAATTCTGACAGCCCTAGCTGTAGTTATATCTACATCATCTGCAAAGTTATTAACACCAACTCCGATTGGTTGTGTAATATTTACTCTGCCATTGAGACTAATATTTCCGTTTGCTGCCACTTCGATACGTGTAGTATCATCTGTAACAATTTGTAATGCACTTGTAGTCCAAGTTCCTAGTTTGAACTTTTTATCTACAGTATTGTCTATAATAAATTCATGGTCAATATTTTTTAGAGCAAGCATTCCATTAGGAGCATCAGTGCCAATTCCTAATCTTTCTGAATCTGTATCCCAAAAAACTATTCCATCTATGTTTACACTACCTTGCACCTCAAGTGACTGCAAAGTTCCTACAGATTGTAAATTACTTTCTGTAACACTTCTTCCTAGTGTTGTAAGTGTTAGTACAGGAATGCCTTCTATACGGTAAACTTTCTCTCTATCTATATCAATATCATCACTACTCCATAGTCTATTCGGAGTATCTCTAAAGATAAATTGTTTAGTATAATCTTCAGCACCAGTCCATAATAAGCCTTTGCCACTATGTGCTCCTGATGTTGCTGTAAATTCTAATGACGAAGATCTTTCATTTCGAACATCTGCACTAACCTCGTCTACATGTAATCTAGTGGCACGTACTTCGCCTTGAACAGTTAAATCACCTTTTACTGTAAGAGCATTGTCTATAGATTGTGTTTGTATAGCTTTAACAGTAATACCATCATTATGTACAGTAAGAATTTGATTAACTGTGGCTTCGTCCGTTATTCCTTTTGAACTAAAGTTAGTTATCATTCCACCGTTAATTTTATTACCAGACAACGCTCTGTCTAGTATTTCAGGTACTGGTGTAGGTGCGCTTTGTAGAGCGTCTACAGCATCAGTTAATGCTGTTAATCCTGTTCTTATGTCATGTATACTCATGTAAGTATTTATCAAGAAACCTTAAGTAGGATGGTTTCAGGATTACATCTACCATTAAGTTTTGTATCAGTTGTAGGAATGTCTTCAAGGAATTTACGTAGTTTTACTTTACCCGCGTCTTTGAATGCCTTTAACTGTTCAGGCGGCTTACGTAGTGTTTTTTGTATACTTTGTGTCTCATCATATGCAAGTATAGTAGTACCTTTGACTTGCAATCCGCTACCAGCCCTGCCCATTCCTTGAGGATCAATATTACTTGCTACATATTTGCCTAACTTACGTGTTTTTACATTAAACACCCAAAGCTCATTTGCACCAATAATTAGATCAGGACTGATGCTTGCAAGTTTGTACTTTTCATCAACTTTAAGGAACTTGAGTTTTTCTACAAGTTTAGTAGCACTCTTAGGTTTTGCTTTACGTGGAGCTCTAGTTGCTTTGGCAGTATCAATAACAAAGTCTAGTGCTGCCATTAATTCGTTGATAGCATCACGCAGTTTTTTAACTTCTGCTTTCTTAAAATGTCCGTAACCTTCTTTAAGTTGCAACCACTGGTCTTGGTCAAATTCGCTCATCTTCTTTAGCTGACCTGCTGTGGGCATACGCTCTAGTTCTTTAAAGTCGTCAACTTCATGTTCAAAGAATCCTTTTAGTTTACGAGCATGTGCTTGTGTTACGCCTACTTTTTGGAAATGCTTTTTAAAGTCAAACCCTTTAGGGTCAAACGACTTTGGGTCTGTTAGCCAGCCTTCTAACCATTCATCAATAGCTTCACTTTGGAGGTATGCTTGATCCCGGATACGTTCTTGTATAGTAGGAACATATACATCCTTCTTGCTCTTTTCTTCTGCCTTCTTAACTTCTACTACCTTACTGCCAAGGTCAATAGCATGTTCAACACGTTTCTTTACGAAGTCAGTTACAGGTGTAACTTTATCCCCTATAGTTCCTGGACAACTTGCCCAATATTCATCGTGTTTTGGATTAGTGTCTGGCATACCATTAAGCAACATTTTACATGTGATGCCTGCTGTAACACTTAATGCACTTGCAGGTGCTGATTTAGCATGTTTGATCTGCTCTTTTGTATATTCATTTTCAGCCATCCAAACAAATACTGCAGGATACAGATCCACAGGCTTATAATTTTCATAGTAGAAAGCACTTGTTGTTTGACGATGTTTATGATATTCTTGTCCAGTCCATTCCTGCCAACCTTCCCAACTAGGTTCAGTCAGCTTGGCGCCACGTTTGATACGCGGTGCTCCACGTACAACTTTCTTCTTTGGTTTTTTTGTAATTGATCTTGCAGTAGCCACGTCATAAATCTCCTAATGTTTCAATTAGTATATAGCCAACTTTAAAATAAGTCAACCACAAATGGTTAACTAAAATGTGTTCTTACTGTATCAATGAATAATCTTACATTTTTTGTAGGTGTAGTTTTTATAATTCCATGACCAAGCCCACAAACCCAACCAGTAGTATCTTCAATTGTATCTAACCATTTTTTTATTTCATACTTTAAAATAGTTTCTGATTCTATTAACAACAATTTTTCATTAAAATTACCTTGAACAAAACCATTTGATACTTTCTTTAAAGTTTTATTAAGATCTACAGTGCTATCTACACCTATACCTGCAAAATTTAATTCAATAACTTTGTTCAAACTGTTATATGGTAATGTTCTTGAATAGTATGCTGTATTTCCTATGTTGGCTAATTGTTTCAACAAAGCACAATACTCATTATCAAAAAAAGATTTATGTATATTTTCTAGGCCGCTATCAAATATCATTACAGCATCAGCACCTGCTTCTAGTTGGTCCTTTATACTATTTGTCAATAACGGGATAATTACTTTTTCTAAATACTTGTGTTTAAATTCAAGGCTTACTTCTTCATCTCCTATAGCATAATTTAAAATTGTCCAAGGCCCGCCTACAAAGCCAACTAAACTCTTGTTCTTTTTTAGCGATTCTCTTGTAACCTGTATAGCTTTCTTTTGGAATTTTAAAAAATTTCTTGCTTTACCTACGTCTTTATGATCTACCCAATTGTCTTCATCTAAGTTCCATTCAAATTTAGGACCAGGATCAAACTTCAACGGCAATCCTAATCCTTCTAGATGAAAAAGTATATCACTGAAAAGTATTGCTACATCAAAATCAAATTCATCTATAGGTAGCATTGCTGTTTGTGACGCTAATATAGGAAGTTTGCACATTTGTTCAAAAGACCAAGTTTCTTTCATAGCCATATAAGATGGTTGATAGCGTCCTGCTTGTCTCATCATCCAAATTGGAGGACAAGATTGCCCTACCCTATTAAGGGCATTTTTAAATAAATTCTCTCTCATAGAATTATTTATGCTTGCCTATATCTTCTCACCAGCTTCAAAACCTCTAAAAGTTTTGAATCTTGGAAATCTCAAACTGTAAGTATCTGAGTCTTGTGACTTTGTTCTAGCGTCAGCTCTAATTTCAATTAGCTGACCAATGAGACTAGCACGTTCAGTCCAGTACTCATCACGTTGAGAGTCAGTGAAACCACTCCCACAGTTAAGGCGATAATTGTATCCATCGTCTTCTCCTTCTACTATTACGGCACCTAGTCTTCCCGCATTACGTCCAGTACCTTCCTCGACGTCTACGACAGTTAATGTAATCTCAATAAACGGTTTTGCTTTAAGCCAAGCATGTGTTCGTTTGCATTCGTAGGGTGCATCAACATCTTTGATCATAACACCTTCGTAACCACCGTCTACAGCCGTCTTATTAAGCTCTACAAAGCGTTTATTACCTTCTTCAGTACTAAGGTCAACATCTTCCCATTCACACGCTGTAACGTGCTTTAAAAGGTCTTCGTTCTCTAGCACCCAATACTTAACTAAGTTACTACGATATGTTTGTGGCTTATCCCAACCACCTTCTAAAAAGTCTTTCAACGGAATAAAGTCGAACAAGTGTAGTACACTATCAGTTGCGGCTTTACCATCTTTTCTATGCACTTGCTTCATAAGGTCTTGGAAGTCTTTGCTCATTACTTCACCATCAAGTACACAATCATACGGACTAGGCTTACGTTCTAGTACACTTTCAATCTCTGCAATGATGTGCGGAAAGTTATGAAACTGTTTTCCGTTACGACTAAACAGTTCTACCTTACCTGCTTTACATACAGCAAGTACTCTTACACCGTCTAGTTTAACTTCAATTTGCTTTTTGCCTACCATCTTTTTTTCATGGTTAGCTGAATCGTGTGCTAAGGCACAAGTAAATGTAGGAATAGAATACTGTGGAAATTTCTTAGCAATTTTGTTTACAGTCTTTTCTGATACACCGCAACGTAGGTCCTTAATTAAAATACGTCTGTAAAACATATTCCATTGTTCTGTAGTTGCTACACCCATTGCTAGTTCAATAGCGTCACGTGCCGCATGTCCTGTAAGCTCTCTGGCAATAAGTTGATCTGCTAATGTTTTAAAGTTTTCCCATGATAGTCCTTGACCTGTAAGTACATCGTTTCTTTCAGGTACTTGTTTCACACCAAATGTAACAAGCGGATCTAGTGCCATTTTGACACCTTCAAAAAATTCATCTAAGCCCTCAGTCATTGCTTGTTCTATGACAGCTTCTTTTGCTAGTCTTGAATTATCAGCTTCAAGTTTTTCTATAATATTTTGTGGTTGTGTTCTCATGTGTGCCTCTCTGTTAATGCCTTATTGTCTATACAGTATAGCATCATTATTTACAATGTCAACCGAAAATGGACACTAAGGCCGGAATCGAACCGGCGTACACAGATTTGCAGTCTGTTGCATAACCACTCTGCCACTTAGTGTTGGCATAGGTGCAAGGAATCGAACCCTGTCTTTCAGATTTGGAGTCTGACGTGCAACCATTAACACTTCACCCATAAAAAAAGCCCCTAATAAAATTAATTACTAGGGGCTTATTGAAATAACTTTTTTTTACAAAGTCATGTCAAGACATACCCCGGATGGTGGCCAACAAGTAATATATGCTGTATTAGTCTTGATCATGTTAAAATTCCTTTGTTTCTTAGTATGTATATACTATACTACATTTATTTATCTTTGTCAACCTT
>Ga0222719_10001851_pt1 | contig 19993 bp, 2 predicted proteins | sample C33_34DmetaG_FD_165039 | JGI IMG/M metagenome (GOLD analysis project Ga0222719, IMG submission 165039) | Estuarine water microbial communities from San Francisco Bay, California, United States - C33_34D | ecosystem: Environmental > Aquatic > Marine > Unclassified | place: USA: California... | reverse complement strand
CTGCAAGTACAAGACAAGCAAATTTATTCGCTGCTGAAGACTGGAAAAAAGTCTACGAGACTTTTAGAGAAGCAGATTTTCAAAGTTATGATTACGAAACAATTCGTAAAAGTATGGTGGATTATATCCGCACATACTATCCTGAAGATTTCAACGATTTTATAGAATCAAGTGAATATATTGCACTTATTGATATGATTGCGTTCTTAGGGCAATCACTAAGTTTCCGTGCAGACTTAAATGCTAGAGAAAACTTTTTAGAAACTGCACAACGTAGAGATAGCATTTTAAGATTAGCACGTATGCTGAACTACTATCCTAAGCGTCAGCAAATTGCAAGAGGTTTTATAAAAGTTTCTAGTGTAAGAACCACAGAAGAAGTTACAGACAGTAACGGAAATAGTTTAAGAGACACAGAAATAGTATGGGGAGATCCTACAAACAGTGATTTCTTAGAACAGTTCACAACTATTCTTAACAGTGCATTTGTTAGTACACAAAAATTTGGAAACCCTGCACTAAAAAATACTATTGGTGGAATTAATATCGAAGAATATCAAATCAGTCTTAACCCTGGAACAATACCTGTTTATGATTTTAAAACAGTAGTTGGTTCACAAAACTTAGAATTTGAATTAGTAAATGGCACATACAGTGGTAAAGATTTCTTGTATGAACTACCTCCACAGCCTACTAGCACTACTAATATTTTATACAGAAATGATAATAGAGGTTTTAATAGTGCTAACAATGGTTTCTTTTTCTACTTTAAACAAGGTAGTTTACAAAGTGCAGACTTTGCAATAGAGGAAAAATTACCTAATAGAACAGTAGAGATTGATGTAAACAACATTGATAACAATGATGTTTGGTTATATTCACTAGATGATCAAGGTAATGAAACTACACGTTGGGAAAAGGTACCTGCTATCTCAGGTAACAACGTAATTTATAACAGCCTTAGTCAGCAAAATAAAAATTTATTTACTGTACGTAGTCGTGCAAATGATCAAATAAGTTTGGTTTTTGGTGATGATGTATTTGCAAATGTACCAGTAGGTGATTTTCGTGTATATTTTAGAACAGGTGTCGGAACAACATATAAAATATCACCGGACGATATGCAAAATCTTCAGATTGTTATTCCATATGTAAGTCAAGTAAATCAAATTGAAAATTTAACAGTAAGTTTAAGTTTAACAACAACGGTTGCAAATGCGAGTAGTAGAGAAAACTTACGTGATGTAAAAGAGAAAGCACAACAACAATATTATACACAAGATCGTATGATAACTGGAGAAGATTATCAGATCTTGCCGTACACAAAGTTTAGTAACATTATCAAATCCAAAGCAATTAATAGAACTGCTAGTGGAATAAGTCGTTATTTAGATGTTCGTGATACTACAGGAAAATATAGTAGTACTAATATAGTTGCAGAAGATGGTATTTTTTATCGTACAGAAGATTTACAAAATTTTCAATTTACTTTTGTAACAGATAGTGATATTAGTAATGTTATATCAACACAAGTAGAAAGAAATATTCTTAAAAAAGATAGTTTACACTATTATCTCAAAAATTATGGTGGCACAGATGTTACAAGTCTAAATGCAGAATGGAATCTTACTACTAGTTCAAGCGGAACTTGCACAGGGTATTTTATAAATGACGCAGATGCTCCTCTTAAAATAGGAAATTTCACAAGTAGTAATTTAAAATTCGCTAAAGTCGGTGCATTACTAAAGTTTACTGCTCCTGCAGGAAAAGTTTTTGATGTAAACAACAATCTTATAACTGGAACAAGTGGAACAATTAATACAAAAGATTATATTTGGGCTAGTATTTCTGCAGTAGTTACTGATGGAACAAATCAGGGTGTTGGAAATTTAGATACAGGACAAGGGCCTGTTACGCTGACAGAAGTAATACCCAGTGAGGCAGTTTTAGATAAAGTAATTGCAGTTTGGAATACAACTATCACTTCTGCAGTAAGGAATGAAATAATTCAAGCAATAGGTGATTACAAAACATTTGGGTTACGTTATGATTTAGATACACAGGCTTGGGCTATAATAACAAATCTAAATTTAAATCAAGCAAATACTTTTAGTTTAGATAATGCAGGAAACACTAGTGGTACAGGATTAGATAATAGTTGGTTCTTTAAATTTACAAACGATGGAAGTACATACACTGTAAACTATAGATCCACTAGTTATATTTTCGAAAGTAAACTTGAAACACGATTTTATTTTGATAAAGATTTAAGTATATTTGATCCTAGAACTGGTAAAACAATCAAGGACAAAATTAATATCCTTAAAGTAAATTCTTTACCAGACACAACAGGTAGCCTTGCAGTAGACTATGCAATGCAAGTAGATGATATTATTACAGAAACTGATGGATATATTTTAACTAATAGAATAAAAGTTACTTTTCCTGATATTGATAGTGACGGTGTAGTTGATAATCCAGATGTATTTGATATAATTGTAGCACCGGATGTAAACGCAACAACAAAAGTTGTATTTTATGAAACAGATACTAGTAGTGGAGGTTATCTTACATATTCACCAGTAGACACAACTGATATAGAGCAAAGATATACTACCCAGTCTGCAATTAATGAAGTCATTGCACAGTTTTCTAATGGACAGGTATTTTATGCAAGTGCTGATGATAAATTTTATATACTAAGTGTTAGTGGAGCAAACGTAAAGAGTATTGCACAAACTACTGATTATGTAAAAAGAACTGGACGAGATCAACTATTATTTCAATATACACACAACAGTCCTAATAATAGACGTATTGATCCAAGTCCAAGTAATATAATAGATTTATTTTTACTTACTAGACAGTACGACACAGATTACAGAAATTATATAACAGATATAACAGGCACAGTACAAAAACCTGCCAATCCTACTACAAATGAATTGCGTGATCAATATGGATCACTTGAATCGTATAAAAGTGTTAGTGATACTATAATTTTTAATGGTATTACTTATAGACCACTTTTTGGAGATAAAGCAGACGAAGAATTACAAGCAACTTTTAAAGTTGTTAAAAATAACAGTACATTGGTTAGTGATTCTGAAATTAAAGAAAAAGTTATCACTGCAATTAATGCTTACTTTACAATTGAAAATTGGGATTTCGGAGACATTTTTTACTTTAGTGAATTGTCTGCATATTTATATAATGAGCTTTCTCCTGATGTTCTTAGTATTTTAATTGTTCCTAAGTTATCAACAAGTAACTTTGGAAGTCTATTTCAGGTACAAAGCCAGAGAGATGAAATATTAATAAGTGCAGCTACAGTAAATGATGTAGAAGTTATAGACGTAATTACTGCTAATAGTTTACAAGCATCAGGTAATGTTGTAAACACTACTACAACAAATCTAGCAACTGAAAGTGTTAGTGCAAATAGCACAAGCACTAGTGTAAGTACAACAAGTACTAGTGTAAGTTCATCTACTGCTAGTGTAGGTTCTACTTCTAGTGTAAGTTCTAGTTCTAGTTCAAGTGGTGGAGGATATAGTTACTAATGGCTCTTAAAAAAAGTTCTGTATTATTACCTAGTGTCTTTCAAACAAATAAAAACGAAAAGTTTTTAAACGCTACAGTTGACCAATTAATTAGTGAACCTAATTTAAAAAGGTTTAATAGTTTTATAGGTCGTAAGTTTGCGCCTAACTTTACAGTTGGTGATGGATACATTCAGGAAGCAAGTGTTGATAGACAAAACTATCAATTAGAACCAGCAGTAGTTTCTCGTAATGATGCAAACCAAATAGAACACTTAACTGGATACATAGATTTTGTAAACAAACTAGGTTATAACAATGTTGATACTACACGTCATAACGACTTGTTTTCACAACAGTATTATAATTACAGTGGTTTTGTAGATTTTGATAAACTGGTAAATTATGGCGAATACTTTTGGTTACCTGCAGGTCCAGACAATGTACAAGTGTTCAATAGTATAGTTGATACAGAAAAAACTTATACAGTATATAGAAGTGGTGATGATATTAGATTTGATAGTATCACTGCAGATCCTAACAGAACTATAATACTTGCAAGAGGCGGAACTTATAACTTTGAATTAAGTGAAACAGGAAATCCTTTTTGGATACAAACTGAAACTGGTACTAGCGGAATAAGTTCTTATAGTACTTCAATTAGTACTAGAGAAGTACTAGGCGTTTCTAATAATGGTGCTATAACAGGTACTGTAACATTTACTGTTCCAGACGTTGATGCACAAAATGAAGAAATAAATGCAGTGCAAGCTGCAAATCCTGACTTTGCAACAGATTTAACTTATAGACAGATACATAATCAACCTTACAGTACTTTTATCGATACACATGGTGGTATAGACAAACAAACAATTATAGATGGAAAAACTCTTGTATTTGTGAATACATCAACAATTTCTAGTGATTGGTCATCAGCTCCGATTACAGAGGGCGGATTTGGAAGTTCTTTTGATGAAACTACTGTAATTGATGTAGAAAATAGATATGATGTATACAACATAGCAATACAAACTATTGATAGCGTTGATACAATTATATTAACAAGAGTTACAGATTGGCCACAAGGACAAAAAGTAAAAATTAAACAAGGCGATTCTTACGGAAGTAGAGAATTTTTCAAAGGCGGTGATGGATTACCAAAACTAATTGCACCATACACTGCTGGTGTCAGTACATTATATTATCAAGATGGCAGTGTTGCTAATAAGTTCGGAAAAATTACACTAGTTGAAATAGATGAGATTAGTCCAATTGATATAGAAACTGATATTATTGGAAAAACAGTTTATACAAGTGATAATGGCGTAACCTTTACTAACGGTCTGAAAGTTGAATTTAACAGTGATGTTACACCTAGTACGTATGCAGGTAGAGAATATTTTGTAGAAGGTGTTAGACAACCACAGGGCATAACATTGACTCCTGTTGATGAATTGCTTACACCGGAGACTTACAGTGTAAGTAGCAGTGATGGATTTGATACTGTGGCTTATGATGCTGGTGGATGGGACGGTACACTAAATGCTCCTACTTCTCAAGACTATATAGTAATAAATCGTAGTAGTCCTGACAGGAATGCTTGGAGTAGAGGAAACCGCTGGTTTCATAGAGCAGTAATAGAAGCTACTGCAGGGTATAATGAATATACTGCAGTAATAGATGATAGTGCTAGAGCAAAAAGACCTATTATCGAATTCTATGGTGGACTTGAACTTTACAACATGGGAACAACAAGCAAAGCACCAGTAACAGTAGTTGATACAACACAAACAGATGCTTTTAGTAATGTAAATGGATCAGTTGGTTATTTTGCTGATGGTATAGATTTACAACAAGATAATACTATAATTTTTAGTGCTGATACAGATTCAGATGTCAACAATAAAGTTTATCGTGTAGATATTGTAGATCAAGATGCAGATATTTCAACAGATCCAATTATCAATCTTGTGCAAATAGATACAATTGCAGACGGAGATTGTGTTTTAAGTACATTAGGTGCTACCAACCAAGGTAAACAATATTGGTTAGACGGAACTACTTGGCGTGCTGCACAACAAAAAACCACTATTAATCAAGACCCATTGTTTGATATTTTTGATCCAGATCATGTAAGTTTTAGTGATCAAACAAAATATCCTAGTAGTAATTTTGTAGGCAACAAACTTTTTAGTTACAAAAGAAATGGCAGTGCTGCACCTGATGCAATTTTGAATTTTGGTTTAACCTATAAAAATTTTAGTACACTAGGTGATATTGTTTTTGATAATAATTTTGATACTGATAAGTTTCAATACACAAAAAGCACAGGAAACGTAAATGTAATTTTAAGAAGTGGTCATGTTCATCAATTTGATGCTCAAGGTGCCAGATCTTTATATAATGGATGGACAAAAGTTCTTGAACAAAGTGTACAATATCAGGTAGTGTCATATGATGTTACTGCTACTGAATTATATAGTTTTGAAATAGGTGCAAGTGTAGATACAACAAAAACTATTCAACCTTTGCGTGTATTTGTAAATGGAAAATTTATTGCACCAAGTAAGTATACACACTTAGTACAAAGCGAAAGAGAATATGTTGTTTTTACAAATAAACTTGTAGTTAATGATGTAGTTACTATTAAGTTTTTTGGGAATACAAAAGCACAGAATAGTTTTTATGAAGTACCTAGTAATTTAGAAAATAATGCTAGTAACGCAACTTTTTCAACACTCACACTAGGACAGATGCGTAACCATGTCACAACTTTTAGTACATTTATTAAAGATTTGTCTGGTGTTGCTCCGGGTAATAGTAATATAAGAGATAAAAACTTTAGAGGGTATCCCGGAGACATATTACAACATAGTGCAGGTTTAATAACACCAATGTATGCACTTACAAGCAACGAAGCAAATGTAATTAAAAGTATAAATTATGTAAAGAATGAATACACAAAATTTAAAAATAATTTTATAGACAATATTAACAAACTAGATTTAGATTTGACAAATCCTAGTAAGTGTGTTGATGACATTATAACACATATGGTAGGTAAGAAAACTAGTGCATTTCCATTCTATTACAGTGACATGCTTCCATGGGGTTCGCAAAAAAGTCAAGTAGTATACACAATTGATGATTCTACTGAGGTTGAATTTGAGTTCACAACACAGTTTGATTTGACAAGCATATCTAATAGAGGTGTACTCGTTTACAAGAATACTACTTTACTAGTAGAAGGCAAAGATTATACATTTGACACAGTAGAAGCAAAAGTTTTACTTACAACTAATAATCTAGGTACAAGCAACATTGGTTTAGCAGTAAATGATACAATTACTATTGTAGAATATTCAAACAATGAAGGAAGTTTTTGTCCTCCTACTCCTAGTAAACTTGGATTATATTATAAATTTGAGCCTTCCAAGTATACAGACAATACTTATACAACTGCAAAAACAGTAGTACAAGGACATGATGGTAGTACATGGATAGGATATAATGACATACGAGACGATATTGTTTTAGAGTTTGAAAAGCGTATTTACAATAATATAAAAACACAGTATAAGTCAAATCTGTTTGATTTTTCAGAAGTAAAACCAGGATATTTTAGAAGCTCACTAACAAATCTTAATGAATCAAATAACATAATTAGAAGTTACTTTGGCGAATGGGCATTAAAAAATAAAGTAAGATTACAAGAAAATACAATAACAGATAACACAAATTTATTTACATGGAATTATACAACAAGTGTAAACACATTAAACAGAGAACGTATACCTGGATATTGGAGAGGCATATATAGATGGTTCTATGATACAGACACTCCACACACTACACCTTGGGAAATGCTAGGACTTAGTGTTAAACCTATATGGTGGGACGATAGATATGGCGAAGCACCTTATACTAGTGGTAATACAGTATTATGGGAAGACTTGCGTGATGGAAAACTTTATAGTGATGCTACAGGAACTACATTTACGACTGTAACAAATAGAAAACGTCCTGACTTATTAACTATTATTCCTGTTGATCCACAAGGAAATTTAAGAGCACCTGGTGAATTCTTAACAGAAGGTACAGTAGTAACAAACAATAATGAACCTTGGGCATTCAGTGATGGCAGTCCTGCAGAGACTGCTTGGCTTAGAAGTAGTGAATATCCTTTTGTAATGCAAATATTAGCAGCTAATTTAAGACCTGCAAAGTATGGTGCATTAATGTTTGATACAAACTTACTAGAACATAACTCAGACTATGATCAAATACTACAAACAGGAAAAAGTTATAGACCTACATTAAACGATTTACAAATGCACGGTACAACACTTACAGATGGCACTGTACAAAAAGCAGAAGGTTATAATCAATTTATAAGTGAATATATTAGAAGCACAGGGTTTAGTATAAATGATACTATTACCAATTTCAAAAACTTAGAACTAAATCTTTGTTATGGTATAGCAGGATTCACAGATAAAAAATATTTAAAAGTAGTGGCAGAGAGTGTAACACCAAGTAGTGAAAGTGAGAATATTTTTATTCCAGATGAGAATATTAATATTTTTCTTAAGAAGAGTTTACCATTAGAACGTATATTATACAGTGGTGTCCAGATTATAAAAAGAACAAATGGCTATGAATTACAAGGGTATGACATAGAAAATCCATTTTTTAAAATTATACCTAGTCAACGGACTACAAATCCTTTTGAACACACTGTAGGACAAAATACATATTTTGAGTTTCAACAGTATGAGAATGTAATTGCTAATATTCCTTATGGTACAGTAATCACAACAAAACAACAAGTATTTGACTTTTTAGTTAGTTATCAGAGATATCTTTTAAGTAAAGGATTTGTTTTTGATGGAATTACATCTAGAGGTGATAAAAATGATTTTATTACAGGTGGTAAAGAATTTGCTTTTTGGACAGATCAAAATTGGGAAGTAGACAGTGTTATTGTTCTAAGCCCTTTTAGTGAAGGGCTTAAATTAAATAGAGCCCTTGCTACTGTAGATGATATTACAGTCAATGGCAGTCCTAAAGATGCTAACGGAAGTATTATAAATCCAAAATTTTATGACGTCACACGTATTGATAACTTTGTAGAAATAATTTTGGACAAAGAAAACACACAACTTTATAGTGTACAACTTGATCCTATTCAATATGAACATGCTATAGTTTTAGATAATCAAACTATTTTCAACGATGTTATTTTCCAACCAGAACTAGGAAATAGACATGATCGATTAAAACTTATTGGTGCTAAGAGCGGAGATTGGAATGGTACATTACATGCTCCGGGTTTCTTCCTAAATGAAGATAAAGTGAATATTTGGCAATCATATGTAGATTACAAAAAAGGTGATTTAGTAAGTTTTCAAAATAAAACATATTCTGCCAAATATGAAATAACAGGAAGCAATATTTTTAAATTTGACGACTGGAATATTGTTAACAATATGCAGACTGGTCTTATTAAAAACTTATCAAATAAAGCAAGTCAATTTAAAGAATTTTTTGAGATAGACGGACTGAATTTAGAAGATGGTGTTGATAAACTAGGCAAAGGTACAATAGGATTCAATCAAAAGGATTACCTTGCTGGTTTAGGCTTAGATGATGTAAGTCAGGTAAAGTTTTATCAGGGCATGATAAAACAAAAAGGTACAGGAACTGCAATTAATAAACTTATAGATGCTGAACTTACAAATTTAGATCAAACTATAGATTATTTTGAAGAATGGGCGTTCAGAGTTGGTGAATATGGAAGTATTGATAGCAACCAAGTAATAGAAGCAATTATTCCTGAAGAAGATGCAACCAACAATCCAGTAGTTATACATTATCATAATAACGGAGAATTAAGCACTCTTACTGATGATGATCATTATCATATTCAGGAAAAAGATTTATATATAACACCTAATAACTATACAAGTGATGTCTTCCCAATAAGAGATTCGAATGCTGATACAAAAAATGATCTAGATACTTCAGGTTATGCTAGACTAGATGATGTGAATTACACTGCATTTAGTGCAAATGAATTACTTAATTTATCAAATAACTTAGCAGTAATAGGAAAAGGCGACAAAATATGGACTGCCACTGATACAAATAATACATGGAGTATACGTAGAGTTGATGAAACACTTAGCACAATTATTAGTGTACAAAGTACAGGCAATGGATATCTAATTTATACAACAGATACTAATCACGGATTAGTAAAGGATGACTTTGTAATAATCAGAGCTCAACAACCAATTGGAAAAGTTGCTAAAATATTTGAGGTATCTAGCCCAAGCAGTTTTACAATTGCTGATGCAACAACAGAAGCTGATATACAAAATGTTAGTATTCCTATGTTCAAACTTAGTAATGTAAGATTTACACAAGCAAGTGATTTGAGTTCATATACTCCTATAAATGGTTGGAATAATAAAGAAGTTGTATGGGTAGATAAAGATAAAGAAAATAAATGGAGTGTGTTACAAAATACTAGACCATGGACAACTACTGGTATTAAATCTACTGCAAGTGTAACTGCAAGTGATAACTTAGGAACAAGTATTTCCATAAATGCACAAGGTACACTAGCAATTGCAGGAGCACCAGAGCAAGATGCAGGTGCAATAATTCCATTTAGACGTGCAGAAAGTGGTGCATTAGTAGAAGGTAATATTAGGACAGATGCAACAATTGGTGACAGTTTAGATAGATTTGGAGAAGCAGTAGCTGCAGGAATAGATTATATAGCAGTTGGTGCACCAGAAACAGAAACTGGCACAGGAGCAGTATTCGTTTATTTTGTAGATGTTGCAGGAGACTTAAATAGACGTCCTACTATAAGACCAAGTGGTTTGAGTAGTTCTGCTAATTTTGGTAAAAGTGTCGTAATGAGTGGCAATGGTAGATACTTATTTGTTGGTGCTCCTGGTGATAACACGATTTATGTATACACCTTAGTAACTATTCCTGAATCTAGTGTTGCGGTTGATACAATTACCAGTGATACAAGTACAGTATACTCTATTAATTTTACGCCTATAAGTCAAGAAACACTTAATGTAGTTGATCAAAATGGTAAAGTTTATCTTCCAAACAAAGATTTTACTCTAAGTGGTGCAAGTCAGATTACCTTTACTGCAAATCCTGCAAACTTATTACAAATTGTTGTGAGACAACAAGACTACTTTGCACTAAGTGATACAATAACTCCTTATGATAGCATGTCTGGAGACAACTATGGTTACTCAATTGATTGTGATTACACTGGCAGAAACATAGTAGTAGGTGCTCCTAATGCTAGTGTCGCAGGCACAGATAGTGCAGTCACTACTGATGCTGGTGAAGTTAGTGTTATTTCACAAGTTGTACAACAGTTTGCTGGTGATGGAAGTACAAAAATATTTACTACACAAGAAACATTACAAACGAAAATTTTTGTAGAAGTAGACGGAATACTACAAACAGAAACAGATAATGCAGACGTACCTACAGACAATGATGGAAGTAGTGAAGGATTTTATTTAAGAGCTGGCAATACAATTACATTTAAATACTCACCAGCTTCAGGTGCTAAAATTGTAGTATATACTGGTACATACTTTGAAAAGCAAAAAATAGATCAAAATGTAACAGGGCAGGCACCGTCTACTGGAGAGCAATTTGGTTATAGTGTTGCTATTGATAGTAGAGGGACAATGGTTGCTATAGGTAGCCCTGGAGAAGATGAAACAGATATTAATACAGGTAGTGTGTTTATTTTCCAAGATAGTGGTAAGAACTATGGAACAGTTACAACAAATACGCCTCATAATCAATCTTCAGGTGATACATTTTATATCGATAACAGGTTAATTACTGTAACAAGTAGTGCAGATAATCCAAGTAACCTAGCAAGTGATATTAATCTTGCTAGTATTCCTGGTGTTAGTGCAAGTGTGAATACTAGTGGTGCAGTAGTAATAACATCTACTAACACAGAAGAATATAATAGACTTACAATCAATCCTGGTACAGGACAGATGTTTGCAAGAGATGATGTATTTGAAATATTTAAATTTACACAAAAAATAAATCATCCTCAAGGAGCATCAAACGAGAACTTTGGAAGAGCAGTAGCATTTGACAAGTACATTAATAGTGTAACACTATCAGACGGAACAAGAAACTTAGTCGCTAGTAGTGATAAGGCAAGTACACGCCTAAGTGTAAGATTTGATGTAGAGTCAAATGCAAACAAAGAAAACTACTTAGATGCTACTACAACATTTGACGCTGAAGGTACAACATTTACAGACAAGAGAACAGAAAGTGGTGCTGCATATCTATATGAATTACTAGATGCAAGTAGTGCTACTATTGATAATCCAGATAAGTTAGTTTTTGGACAACAATTAACAACGACAAATGTTGCTACTGCTGATCAATTTGGATTCAGTGTAGCCTTTAATGATAACAGAATTTATGTAGGTAGTCCACAAGACACAGTAGTAAGAGGTTCTGTAACTCTAACTAACAGCGGAAGTGTATACGAATTTAACAATGATAATAGATTAAGTAGTTGGACTGCTATACGAAATGAAGACACTAGAATAGATGTAACACAAATTAATCGTGTTGCACTTTATAATAAAAAGACAAAAGAAATAAGTGTATTTTTGGATTACATTGATCCAGTAAAAGGTAAAATTGCAGGTGTTGCAAATGCAGAATTAAGTTATGTTAGTAAAACAGATCCTGCAATGTATGCAAATAATCTATGGAGTTACAAATACAAGCATAGACTATGGTGGGATACTAGCACAGTTCACTATTTAAATGCTGAACAAAGCGATTTAGATTACCGTAAAAACTATTGGGGAACAACTTTTCCAGGTAGTTCAATAGATGTATATGAATGGATTGAAAGTAATGTGCCACCAAGTGAGTATACAGGCGAAGGCATAGTAAAAGACGAGAACTTATTTACTAGTGCAAATGTTTATAATAGTTCATCTGATAGCACACAACTTAGATATTATTTTTGGGTAAGTGGAAGAACAGATATTCCAACAGAAGCAGAATTTAGAACAATCAGTGCAGATAGTGTGCGTAGTCTTATAGAAGATCCAAAAGCTCAAGGTTTGCCTTATGTTGCATTCTTAGATAGAGATGCAGTTGCACTCTACAACTGTAAAGATTATTTTGCAGATAAAGATACTGTGTTTAGTGTAAATTATGATGTTGTCAAAAACGAAGGTGTACTACACAGTGAGTTTGAATTGTTTGGTAAAGGAAATACAGATCAAGATATACCAACTAGAATTTACAATAAGTTAGTAGATAGTTTAGCAGGTAGCGATAGTGTTGGTAATATTGTCCCGGATCCTTTTTTAAGTGAAGTAGAAAAGTATGGTGTACTAACACAACCAAGACAGAGCATGTTTATTAATAGAGCTAGTGCTTTAAAAGTTTTTGTAGAATATTGTAATAAAATATTTAAGACTGCTCCATTTGCAAAAAATTCGACAATGACAAAGTTGTTAAGTAGTGAAAATATTCCTACGGTAAACAGTGGTGAATACAATAAAAGTGTAGATACACTAGCAGAAAGAAACTATTTAAATACTGCGATTCTTAGTACAGGTTATAAAGTTTTAGTATTAGAAGATGAAACTAAGAGTGATTACTGGACAATATATTCACTAAATGCTGATAAAACTTGGTTATTAGTCAATATACAAGGATATAATACTGCTGACTATTGGTCTTATGCCACTTATTATGCAACAGGGTACGATAGCACTACAGTTCCTAATTTTCAAGTACCAACAGAAGCAGACTTACAAACTTTGACTACTGCCGTAGAAGGTGATGTAGCAAAAGTAGTAAGTAATGATTCAGGTGATATGAGTATGTTTGCATTAGATAGCAACGGATCATGGAACGAAGTTGTTACTGAAAAAGGAACAATACAGTTTAATGATAGTCTTTATTCATTTGCTACACTAAATTCAAATTTTCAAGCAACTGGATTTGATAATGATGGATTCGATTTTGGAAGTTTTGATAAGGTACCTACACAAGAAATTAGACAAATTTTTGATGCACTTAAAAATGATATATTTATAGATACATATAAGATTAATATGAATGAGTTATTTTTTAGATTAATGGAATATGCATTAAATGAAACCTCATTCACCAATGATTGGATTTTTAAAAGTAGTTTTATTAGTGTAGCCCACAAATTACGTAGTTTAGATCAATATAATACATTCAAATATGACAATACAACTTTTATAGAAAAGTTTGTTGAAGAAGTAAAACCTTACAAAACTGTTATAAGAGAATATGTAAGCAAATATGACAAAGTAGATCAATTTGATGGTGATACGACAGATTTTGATTTACACCCATTTTATGATAGTGAACTTAATTTCTTTCGTAGTCCAAGTGGGGATTATAGCGGAGACGAAATACTACAGACTCAAGGACTTAACAAACCTTGGAGCGAAAACTATGGATATAGATTAGATAGTATTAGTATTGTAAATGCAGGATCAGGCTATATTTCAGATCCTACAGTTACTATAAGTGCTCCTCAATTAGCAGGAGGCGTACAAGCAACTGCAACTGCTAAAACAAATGGTGATATAATCACCGGTATAACAATGACAAATAAAGGAAGTGGATATACTTCAGAACCAACTGTGACAATAACAGGCAGTGGTACAGGTATACTAGTAAGTCCAAGACTTGTTAATAATACTGTAAGAAGTTTTGATACTACAATAAAGTTTGATAGAATTACATATTCTAGTGATATTAAAGACTGGACTGCAAGTACTGCTTACACAACAGGTGATATTGTAGCATATCAAAATACAACAACACTAACACAAGAAGTTTACACTGTAACTTCAGATTTTACAAGTGGTGCAACTTTTAGTGTTGAAGACGCTAGTGGCACAACCGTGCTTACAGTTAAAGCAGATGAAGATTTTACTAATACTGCAGACAGAATACATGCTTACTATTATCCTTCATCAGGTATGATAGGCGATGATTTAGAATTACTACAAAAAGGCACAGGTTACTTAGGAACTAAAGTAACAGGACCAGGGTTCGATCAAAATCCTGGCTTTGACAGTAGTAATTTTGATGTCATAGGATTTGATAACTTTGAGATTGATGAAGAAGGACTAGCAGTTCTTGCTGGTGTGGATACAGTTTTTAGAGGTTTAGGGTTTATTAATCCTTCTGAAGGAATAGAACCAGAAAGTATTATTGTTGATGGGGCAGGATTTGTTGATACATATAACAGTCATGCACCTGAAGAATTAATACCTGGTAGAGTTTATGATACACTTGATATGGAGGTTTACACACATCCAAGTCATGATTATGAAGTAGATGGAGGCTCCCCACAGATACAACATACTTCTTATAGTAATTTTCTTGATAATTTTTCTGAAGGATTTATTGAACCTGGATATATTGAAGGTGATTATGTTTCACTTACCGGCACTACAATTAGTCAACGTGATTTTCAATATGGAGATCCTACAAAAAGTTCTGAGGATTATGAGTATTTAATTGTATACCAAAATGACTTGAGAATATACAATTTTACTACAAATTACACAGATAAAACTGTTACTTTAACTGATCCTATATTAGCTACAGATTCTATTCATATCTATGCATATAGTCAAGTTGGTGAAAAATTAATTGGTGAGTATACAGAAATAGGCGACGGAAGTAGTGTAAATTTCCTTTTAGGAAATACACCGGCACAAACAAAACAAACACTGGTATTTGTAGATGGCGTAGAGACTAGTGTAACAGTCAGTGAACAGGATGATAGAACGCTAATTGTTTTTAGTTCACCTCCAAATAACGGAGCACATATACATGCGTTTGTTTATAGTCAAGAAACAGATAGAGATGCACCAACAAAGATAGCTTTACAAACTACAACACTAACTTCAGGTACATTCGTATATGCATTAGATAATACAGTAAATTATGCACAACCTTTTAGTGCAAATACAGTAGTAGAAATAGATAATGTAAGGCTGCGTCCTGCAAATAGTGCATACTACACAGGTGATGGCGTAATAACTCAATTTAATATTGCAGGTACTGCAGGTGAATCTACTATTGGCAATATAAATGATATAGGTGTAACAGTAGTCAGCAAAACTACAGGACTTGCACTAAATGGTGTAAGAGATATAGATTTTACTGTAACTACAAGTACTAATTTTGTAACAATGACAACTGCACCAGCAGATGGTGATATAGTAATTGTATATAATAACGCAGATGCAGAGTATATAATAAGTGCTTCAGGTACAGAAATTACAATTGATAGTAGTGTAAGTTTTACAAGCAGTAGTGTAATGCGTGTTAATACATTCTCAAACCATGATCCTTTACGTATACAAACTAAAGTGTATGAAGGAGACCCTGGTGGAGGCAGATACCAATTTGATAGAAATATTACTGATACTGCTTATCTTTGGGTAACTTTAGATGGCCTTAGAATTCATCCAGGAGAATTTAGTGTTGAAAATAATGAAATAGTAATGAGTGAAGTTATTAGTGATACTTTGACTGCAAGTAGTCTAATAGTTGCTACTCATATAACTGAAAATACAATGGGTCCTAGTACAGGTTTTAGAATATTCCAAGATATGAATGGAAATATAGAATATTTAAGATTATGTAAAGATAACACTACCACTACAGTATTACCTGCTCTTCCTACGGATACAAAAATATATGTCAACGATGCAAGTGTACTGCCATATGTAGAACCAACAAGTGAATACCCAGGCGTAGTGTTTATTGGTGGTGAGAGAATTACTTATTGGGAAGTAAACTTATCAGAAAATTATATTACAAAACTAAGACGGGCAACAAATGGTACTGCTATGGTACAACGTATAACAGAAGGGTTTTTAGTAGTTGATGGAGGAAAAGATCAACTATTGCCTGCAACAAATACACATACAAATACTTGGTACAATGCGGGTTCAGGTACTGCTGCAGACGGATTAGGATTACAACAATCTACTACTATAAATGCAAACTTTCTTAATGCGTGTCAAGCAGAAATTCCTAATTTTAGAGCAGAATTGAATGCCGGTGAATATATGGTTGAGGACTATGTAGTTGATGGCTACGTAGAAGTAAGACAATAATGTGTTGATAAATACTCTTATACATATAGAGTATTAAGGACGAGAACAAAATGGCAATTACACTTAGAGGAAATAAAAGTCAAGCACTTACATTTAATGAAATGGATGGTAACTTTACTGACTTGGATGGAAGAGCTACGACGCTTGAAGGTAGTACTGTACAAACAATTAATGGAATAAGTCCCACAAGTAATGCAATAACGATTACTACTGCAAATATTACAGAGAATACAAATTTATATTATACAGATGCAAGGGCCAGAGCGGCAATTAGTGTTACTGACAGTGGCGGTGATGGAAGTTTATCATATAATAATTCTACTGGTGTTCTAACATATACAGGTCCGAGTGCTAGTGAAGTAAGAGCACACTTTTCTGCCGGAGAAGGTATTGATATAGCTTCTGGAGTTATATCTGGTGAAGATGCCACTACATCAAATAAAGGTATAGCATCATTTAGTAGTGATCATTTTGATGTAACATCAGGTGCAGTAAGCATAAAGGCAGACAGTATTGATGATACTCATATAGACTTTGGTACAGGTACAAATCAAGTTAGTACTGCTGATATACCTGAACAAACTAATTTGTACTATACAGATGCACGAGCAGATTCACGTATATCTTCTGCAAGTATTGGTGATTTAAGTGATGTTGATACAACAACTTCAACACCAAATGCTAATGATGTTTTAACTTGGAATGCAGTTGACGGCGAGTGGGAACCTGCAGTTGCTCCAGGTGCAGCAGGTGGTGAATCAAACACTGGTAGTAATGTAGGTACAGGAAGTGGGGTATTCAAAACTAAAGTAGGTTCTGATTTACAATTCAAAAGTATAATTGGTACAGATCCAATTGTTGCAACAGGAAATACGAACGATATAACTTTAACTTTTTCTCCTGCTTCAGATGTTGATATAAACACAAATAAATTAAGAAACGTCACAGATCCAACAAGTGCTCAAGATGCTGCAACTAAAGCATATGTAGATAGTCAAGTAAGTGCAGTCAGTACAACTGCAATAAGTCAAGGTAACAGTGATGTTACTGTAACAGACAGTGGAACTGGACAGGTGGTTACTACTATTGATGGTACTGCAGAATTAACAATAGTAAGTGCAAGTGCAACATTTGGTGGTAACATAATTATACCAGATGCAGGCAATATTGGTAGTGCAAGTGATACAGATGCTATAGCAATTGCATCTGATGGAAATGTGACATTCAGTCAAGATGTAACTGTGACTGGTGATTTAACTGTAAATGGTGACACAACAACTGTCAGTACTACTAATATGGTAGTAAGTGATAATTTAATTGAACTCAATAACGGTGCATCAAGTAACGCTAATGACAGTGGTATTGTTATTGAAAGAGGAAGCACAGGCGATAATGCATTTATGGGGTGGGATGAGTCATCTGATAAATTTATAGTTGGTACAACAACTGCAACTGGTGCAAGCACTGGCACTTTAACAATTACTTCAGGAACACTAGTAGCAAATACATTTGAAGGCGCCCTGAGTGGTAACGCAACAACTGCAACGACTGCATCAACTGCAGATGCACTTGCAACAGCAAGAGCAATTGCACTAAGTGGTGATGTTGTAGGAACTGCAAACTTTGATGGTAGTGCAGGAATAAGTATTTCTACTACAATCCAGGCTAATAGTGTTGCATTGGGTACAGATACAACTGGTAGTTATGTTGAATCATTAGTAGCTGGTGCATTAATTGATTTACAAAATAACACTGGTGAGGGAGCTACTCCTACTATTGATGTTGACTTGTCGGAACTTACAGACGGTACTGACGCTATTATTGGCTCCCAGGACGAAATAGTTTATCTTGATAATGGAACTCAAAAACGTAAACTTATTTCAGAAATATCAATTAGTGAATTTACAACTGCAAATACAATTGCGTTAGGTACTGATACAACTGGTAACTATGTTGGTGCAGGTGCTACAAGTGGTAGTGGTATTAGTGGTAGTTTAAGTGCTGAAGGTGGTACATTTACTGTTACGTCAAATGCAACAGCCTTAAACACAGGCAGTACAATTGTATTCCGAGATAGTGGCGGAAATTTTGCTGCAGGAACAATTACTGCAAATCTTTCAGGAAACGTAACAGGAGACGTAACAGGTGATCTTACTGGTAATGCTGATACTGCTACAACTGCAACTTCAGCAACGACAGCGACATCTGCAACGACTGCAACAACTGCAACAACTGCAACTAATGTAACTACAACAGATAATACTGCAAACAATGAAACAGTATACATTACATTTGTAGATGGAACAAGTGGTGGTCAAGGTATTGAAGTTGATAGTACAGGATTAACATACAATCCAAGCACTAACACATTAACCACTAGTATTTTTAGTGGTACTGCAACATCAGCACAATATGCTGACTTAGCAGAAAAATACACAACTGATGAAACATATTTGCCAGGTACAGTAATGACAGTAGGTGGTGATGCAGAAACAACTGCAGCAAGTGGTAGTTCACAATATATAGCAGGTGTTATATCAACAGATCCTGCTTACTTAATGAATAGTGGCTCAGATGGACAAGCAATTGCACTAGTTGGTCGTGTACCAGTTAGAGTAGTTGGTAGTGTAACAAAAGGACAAGCAGTATTTGCAACAGATAATGGTGTAGCAAGTACATCGGGAACAGGTCCACTCGTTGGAATTGCTTTAGAAACAACTAGCAATTTAGACGAAAAGAGTGTAGAATGTATGCTTAAGGTGTAATAATGAAAGATAACGATATGGAAAAAACGGATATTGAACAACCTCAAGCACCAGAAAGTGCAATCAAAGATACTAGTGGTGTAATGATGGAAGGACACATTCGTATTTTTGATCCTGAAACAGGTGAAGATTACGTTAATAAAAGAAATGCTATACACTATGAAAATATGAGTGAAGCATTAGCATTGAGTATAGCAAACAAAACTACAGGTTTCATACATGAAATGAGTTTTGGTAATGGTGGCACTAGTGTAGATCCTACAGGTGTTATTACGTATCTACCAGCAAATAGCAGTGGTAGTAATGCAAATCTATATAACCAAACATATTACAAAGTAGTAGATGATAATAGTAGTTTGAATACAGATACTGCTAGAAATAAACTTACAATTAGTCATACAACAGGACAAATTTACACTGATATAGTTGTAAGTTGTTTGCTTGATTATGGTGAGCC
>Ga0222719_10001850_pt1 | contig 19998 bp, 12 predicted proteins | sample C33_34DmetaG_FD_165039 | JGI IMG/M metagenome (GOLD analysis project Ga0222719, IMG submission 165039) | Estuarine water microbial communities from San Francisco Bay, California, United States - C33_34D | ecosystem: Environmental > Aquatic > Marine > Unclassified | place: USA: California... | reverse complement strand
CATCGCAACGCGCGCGTCTGACGCCAGTTCGCGCCGCGTCGTCGAGTCGTCTCGACGCGCGGCGCGCGCGCCGATGGCGTCGCAAACGGGCGCGATCAAGCGACTCGCGAGCAAGGCGTTTCGAGGCGTGAACGTGGACGGATTCGCGTTCCAATCGCCCGACGTGCGATGCTACGTGCTGACGCACTTTCACGCGGATCATTACTGCGGCCTGAGCGGCTCGTTCGGTAAGGACGGCGATGAGGCGAAGATATACTGCTCTGAAATAACCGCGCGATTGGTGGTGGAATTCCTGGGCGTGAAGCGCGAGCGCGTGGTCGGGTGCGAGCTGGGACGGGGGACGACGCTGCGAGGCGCCGGGACGCGCGGGGACGACGTGGAGGCGACGTTCGTGGACGCGAATCATTGCCCGGGCGCGTGTTTGGTGTTTTTTAGAAATAAAATAACGGGGGAGACGCTGTTGCATACCGGAGATTTTCGAGCGGCGGCGCGCGTGCGGAACGATGGGACGCTGAGAGAGTTGTTGACGACGTGTCGGGACGGATCGGTGGATGAGGTGATGCTGGATACGACGTATTGCGAAAAGAAGTGGACGTTTCCCGATCAAGACGTGGTGCTGAATAAGATGAGACAGATCGCGCGGGATGAACTCGCGCGAGAACCGCGGACGCTGTTCTTGTGTGGGTCGTATTCGATCGGGAAGGAGCGGGCGATTCAAGCCGTGTGTCAGGGGGCGCAGAGTCGAGCGAGCGTCACGGCGAGACGAAAGAAATCGCTCGAATTGAGCGGGTGGTGGCGCGATGATGCGTTTGTGTGCGAAGACGATGACGCCGAAGAAGCCGCACGATGCCAAGTGCGCGTGTGTGGCCTCGGAAAAGGCTCAAATCATCGCGCGATGATGGAAATTATGGCAAAGGAGGCACCGCGATGGCGCGCCGTCGTCGCGTTTTCGCCCACCGGCTGGAGTTATACGAAGAAAATGGACGAAGACGGGTTTAACGTGAACCCCTGGATAGAAAACGAAGGACGCACGCGCACGTACGCGATTCCGTACAGCGAGCATTCGAGCTACACGGAGTTGCGGGAATTTATAAAATTCTTAAAGCCGAAGAAAATCACCCCGACGGTGAACGCGATCACGCCCAAGGATAGAGAAAAGTTGGTGAACAAACACTTTTTGGACTTGGTGGATTTGAAGCAGGACGTCAATAGGTTGGACTATTACTTCAAAAACAGCGCGTCGTCGATGTTGCGGGCGAAGAAGCAGAAAAAGACGGAGAATGTCGTCGTAATCATTGATAGCGAAGACGAACGAGACGACGACGTTAAAGTGGAGGCGGAAATCATCTCTGCTCTCGACGGGGACGTCGAAACCGTTCGAAGACAGCGCGAGATGTGGAATCAAATAGGTCGCGTGGAGACAAAAAAGCCGCCGAAACCGCTGGAACCTTTCCCTCTCGAGTGCATCGCCGTCGTGCGAAACGGCGAGTACGACCAGTTTCGTTCTCGAGCGCACGTCGAACAACGACTCAAAGAGCTCGGCGCGACGATCATGTCCCGCGTGACGCCCAACGTCACGCACATAATCGTTCCGAACCGAGGTGAGCTCGCGAACGAGGCCAATCGCCTGAGCGCGCTTCGCGAAATGGACGAGTACAAGAACCATCCCACCGCGCTTCGCGTCACCGAGGCTTGGTTGATGCGCCACGTGCGCGCGCGCGCCAATGACGTCGCCCCCTCACACAGCGAGGCCGCCGTCGCCGCGTTCGAGGCGAAGAAGCGCGAAGAAAAACTCGCTCGCCTCGCCGACGCCAAGCGAAAGCGCGACGAGAAGAAGACATTAGCATTAGAAACGCGTTAGGACTGTTAAAACGTAGAGACATTCAACATTCGCTCGCTTGATTCATTTCCTTTTCCTTCACACCGCGGCGCGTCGCCCGAGATGTCCGACGCCGAGCGCGCGGACGACGCGTCGAGCGATGCGTCGAGCGAGCTCGCGCGCCTTCGCGACGTTGCCGCGCGCGATGATTGGCTCGTCGAGGTCCCATCGTCGAGCTGTGCGTTGGAACGCTCGCTCGGCTGCGGATCGTCCGGTGAAGCGTTTCTGGCGTCCTGGCGCGGCGCGCGCGTGGTGGTGAAGACCATGAAACTATTACACGACGATGACGCCGCGAGAAGGGCGCTGGCGCGAAGAGCGTTCGTGAGAGAGTGCGAAATCATGGCGAGGCTGAGACACCCAAACGTGTTGGCGTTTTACGGCGCGAACGCGCACGCGAACGGGAGAGACGCGAGCGTAGTGTGCGAGTACGCCCCGGGCGGGACGCTGAAGCAGTGGTTGCACGAAAATAAAGGGAAGAAACGGTCGCTAAGCGCGCGGTTGGGGATGGCGTTGGATATCGCGAGAGCGTTCGCGTATTTGGAGTCGCGAACGCCTCGCGTGATGCATCGAGATTTGAAACCGAGCAACGTGTTCGTGAGCGTCGATGGACGAGCGCTCGTGGCGGATTTCGGGTTGGCACGATTTGTTGCGCCAAGAGGAGAAGATCTCACAGGAGAGACCGGGACGTACATATACATGGCGCCGGAGGTGATTAAGAGTCAACATTACGACGAACGCGCTGACGTGTTCTCGTATGGGATTTTACTTTACGAGCTGGTCACGGGAATAGAACCGTACCAACCGCATCATTTCACGGGGATTCAAATCGCAACGGCCGTCGCAGATCGCGCGTTTCGGCCGAAGATTCCGGATTCCACGCACGCCGGATTAACAGCCATCATTGAGATGTGTTGGCAACAAGACGCAAGCAATCGGCCGTCATTCGAACGTGTTCGTGAATCGATGGAAACCATGGTTCCGGACATTCTCAAAGAGGAAGAGACAAAACTCGCAGAACAACGTGAGAATCCAAGTTTTCAAGCGAAGACGCTCCAAAATTTATCGAGTACGCTCGCCGATTGGTCGAAAAAGATGTCCGATTTAGCTTCGTAGCGCGATTAACAAAGTTTGGTTTCCACACAAAACCACTTCCCTGCGCGCGTCAAACAGCGACGGACATGCGTCGTCGACACAAACGTATAATATCCCATGTGATTGCGACACTCATGCTTAATTGTAGGGGAACGGTGCTCGCCGCGGACGTTCGAACTCGAGACGAAACCGACGCCATCGTCGGTGCGCGAGGCGCAATGTCGAGCCGCATCATAGGTGGAGTCATACCTGACTCTCCGTTATCAAAATACGCGCATGTTGTGGCTATTTTTGTTCAATCTGGGATGAGCGAGTACTTTCGTTGCGGTGGAACGCTCATCTCCAACGTGCACGTCATGTCTGCCGCGCACTGTTTCTTTGACCGCGCCGGCGTGTCGAACGTTGGAGCGTATTCATCGGTGGTCGTCAGATTCGGCGCACACGCCGACGTGAATGCGGGTGCGATGACGGCGAGCGTTGTCCGCATAGATGGACATCCTGAGTTCAGTGATATTACCTGGGACAACGACGTTTCAGTCCTCACGCTTTCGTCTCCCGTCGACGTCGCATCGTACCCGCCCGTTGTACTAGCTTGGAATCCGGCCGACATCAACGTCGGCCAGATCGCACACGTCGTCGGTTGGGGCACTCGAGACGATAACATGTTAAGCAAAGTGATGATGGAAGGTACGGTGCCCATTGTGTCACACGCGCAGTGCACCGCCGCCGGCAGTTACGCCCCGAGTGAAATTCTGCCTTCGATGGTCTGCGCCGGTTACGCCCAAGGCGGCGTCGACGCGTGCCAGGGAGATTCCGGCGGTCCGTTGATTCAGAATTCAAAGCAAATCGGGATCGTCAGTTGGGGCGAAGGATGCGCGCTCCCACAAAAGTACGGCGTGTACTTCGCCGTGCGCGCCGCGCAAGGCTTTCTGGCTCTCGCCACGGATTCGTCGGTGTATCAATTTTCGCCTTCCGACGACCAAGCATCGCCACCGCCATCGCCGACGCCGACGCCGACGCCGGTATTTCCCATTTTCAGTGGACTCTTCGCCTGGCTCTCGGCGTGAATAACTAAACTAGAGAAATAATTTTGTCGTCGCGTCGCCACCGCTGGGCGGCGCACCGCGCCACCGCTGGGCGCTGGTCCGCCCGCGCGTCACCGCACACCCCGACGCTCGCGTCGACCGCCCGTCCACGGATCGCCGGTCGGTACATGCGCGTCGCCCGCGCCGTCGCTCGCATCAGCGTCGTCGTACGCCCCCCCGCGCGACAAACAGCGCGACGACACGCGGTGCCCGCGACTCGTCCACGCGCGACGAATTTCTTCTTCAACGCCTCGCGAGGCGTCGCCGCGAGCGCCGCGATGGGGAACGACGACGTCACGGTGACGTTTAGTCACAACTGAGGTGCGTCGGCGCGTCACGACGGACGAAGGCTCGAGACGAGGGGAAAGATGGGCGACGCGTGGGTTTTGAGACTGACTGAACGACGCTCGACGCGCAGACGGAGGGATGCAAGAATTCGAAGCCGCGAAGTCGGCGATTCTTAAGGTGAAACCCAGCGCGAATGTGATCGCGAATCGCGTGGACGCGTATCCGATCACCGTCAGGGTAAGCGTGGGCGAACGCGAAGTGTGGAGCGGGAGACAACAGCTGTTGTTCCGGAAAAATGGAAGACCGGCGATGAAGGATATCGAGGAAGCGATGCGAAAGCTCGGTTGATGCCGGGATGAGATTCCGCGAGATAGGTGTGAAGGCGGCGCGCGACGGGGCGAAGGTGATGACGAAGGATTCAACAAACTTGCTCTACGAGCGGGGAGAATTCTTTTGATGATGCTCGTTTCTTCGCGCGATACCGCGCTTTGCGTCTGGTTATGATTTTTACTGTACCGGTACTATTGTAAGAGTACTCCGTTAGACCATATTTATTACTCAACGATGAAGCGTTACACAGAGACGCTCGCGCGGTGCCTTCTCGAACGAAAACACGCGCATCGCGGCTACGAAGAATGTGAATAATGCCAAATGTACGACATCGGTATTAAAAAATCGCTCTAACGCGCGCTCGCACTTACACTCCCGTTACCTTGCCCTGAATGGAGTCTTCATCGGGCAAATCCTCGAACAGCTTCATCCAGTTCGGAATCCCAGCTCCAGACTTCCAAATCGTACCGTTCTTCGCCACGCCGAAGAAGACGTCGCGAACCGTTGGATCAAAACCGGACGATTCGATTTGATTGATGATCCAGCGCTTCCAAGCTCCATTGTCCACAGGCATGAGCTTCAGCTTCTTGTCACCGCCGAGCAGCGCAGCCGCCGCACTAGCGGTGAGCTCGGTGGTCTTTGAAGTCTTCGCTTTGCGTCTTCGCTGACCAAACGGCAACTCGTCTCCGGATTCTTCGCCGCTCTCGTCCATGGCCACCGGCAAGATGACAATCTTATTCTTCGTCAACTTTTCCTTGAACCTCTCCAAACTTTCGAGGGTTTTTGTGATATGCTCTTCGCTCCCCGCGACGATGAAGACGCGATACGATCCGCGCAAGCGCGAAAACAACACATTCTTATCGCCGTCGCCGAGCGTCACGCCCAAGCGCCCCAACTCTTCCTCGCGCTCAACTTTCTGAATGATTTTCTCGCGCCCTTGAAGTTCACCGCGCAATAACACCGAGAACGCGAGGAGCCCGACGGTATTGATTCCTAAATTCGTCACCGTCTCGGTCAAATCGGGCGCGCCCTCGCCCCCCTGCACCGCCTTGATCAGACGCGTGCCGATGATGAACAAACCCAAACCCGCCCCCGCGGCTAATCCTCCGAATAAATAAAGCTTGAAGAATCGAAACGGTTCTTGCGCCTCCGCGCGCAAATTCACCATCGTCGACGCGCCTCGACCTCCCTTCACCGCCGCCGCGACTTCTCCGTACTGCGTCGACGCTCGAAACGCGTCCAAATCCGGGTCGCTCGTCAGCACCTTGAACTTCAAATTATGCACGTTCACCGCCGCGATGAGATCGTCCTTCGCCTCGTCGTACATGTTCATCTTGACGTATCCACACGCTCGATTATAACTCGCCGCCCTGGCCTCGTCTTCGTTCGGTTTCATCTCCAGCGCTCGCGTGAACGCCCGCGTCGCCGCCTCGTGTTCGCCCCTCTCGAACAATCGCAGTCCCTCGTTCACCGCCGTCGCCGCGTCCGCGTACGACGCGCGCGTCGTCGTCGACGACGATTCGTCCGACGCGCGCGTTCGAGTCGCCGTTCGCACGCGCCCCGCGCGTCGTCGTCGCCTCGCGCCCGCGTCGTCCATCGTCGTCGTCGTCGTCGTCGTCGTCCCGCGCGTCGCGCCGGCGCGTCCCGCGTCGCGCGTCGTCGCGCGCGCGCGTCGCCCCGCGCGCGTCGCGACGACCCGCGGCGCGCTCGCGCGGACGCGCGCCGTCGACATCGCGCGCGATGGGCGACGCGATAAGGCGCGGTGCGAGCCGACGGACGGCGATGTCGTCGTCGCGCGGGCACACGGTGTGATTCCTAAACCCTAAACAGTGTGATTCCTAAACCCCAGGCGTCGTCCTTGTCCCGTGCGCCGACGCGCCGTCGCCGACCGCGCGCGACGCGCCGCAGGCGGCGACGCGCGCGAACGCGTCGGCGCGAGGACGCGCGCGATGGCGGCGCGAGCGACGCGCGCGCGACCGGGACGCGCGGTCGAGCGCGCGAGACGCGACGACGCGCGGAAAGGATGGCGAGGCAGAGGACGCGCGCGGGGCGCGACGAGGACGAAGACGACGACGACGACGACGACGACGACGGAGACGAGCGAGGAAGAGGAAGCGACGTGGACGCGAGCGAAAATCGCGGTGCGACGACGGATCGAGGGCGCGGACGAAGACGTGTACGCGAACGCGCTGGCGAGCGAGGAGGCGACGACGCGGGACGACGACGAGACGCGAGCGACGACGTCGACGTCGAGCGCGACGCACGCGATGGATGTGTTGGCGTTCAGACGTCTGAGCGCGATGATGAATACGTTTGAGAAGAATGTGGAGACGCACGGGATCGCGAGACAGGTGGTGGTGATCACGGCTGGGGCGGATACGCGGGCGTTTCGATTGCCGTTTCCGAGCGGAACGGCGATTTTCGAGTGCGCGGACGGGACGGTGCACACGAAAGCGGCAGCCGTGATGAAGAAAGTTGGGGCGAAACCTTCGAGGGGGTGCTCGCACAGGCGCGTGCCGGTGGATGCGACCGCGACAGACGCGGCTTATGGTGATTTAGAGGAACGTTTGGAACGCGCGGGATACCGCCCAGACGTGCGCTCGTTGTGGTTGGTGCAAGACGTACACGCGTGGGATCACTCGCGGTTGTCGAATTTCATCACCGAAAGTGCGGATTTGATGACAACCGGGAGCGAACTCATCATAGACGCCAGCGCGTTGACGTCGACGGACGACATCATTCGTCGAGAATTTGCGTCAAACGGCGTCATGCCCGAAGTCGTGCGCATCCCCGCCGACGAAGGTCGAGAGCCCATTCGTTTAGTCTTAGGATGCGCCCAGCGAGTGTCGCTGAAGGAGTCGGAGTATTATCGTGAGCAATTGCGCGCCGCCGAGGACGAGGCTGACGAAGACGGCTTTGAGGACTGATCAGCTTTTCACGAGCTTCATTAATGTACAACACGAAATTTGATTACAACTTTGACTTCTTCCCGTCCTTTTCCTTCTTCTCCTTCTTCTCTTTCTTCTCTTTCTTCGCCTTCTTCGCCTTCTTCTCTTTCTTAAATTCATGCGTTTTACGCTTTTTGTCTTTCACCTCAGCCTCTGGCGCGTCTTCGTCCGCTTCGGAATCCTCGAAGACCACTTTTTTGCCTTGCGAGTCGCCGCCGCCTTGCTCCATCCAATCGATCGCCGTGTGATCGCTCGTGGAGTCGAGTGGTGAACTTATAGCTTCAGTTTCGATCAAATCATCTAGCCCTCTCGGATCAGATGCATTTTGAGCGCCGATACCCTTCTCCCGAAGCACTCGAAGCGTCTTTTGCATGTCAAATTCAGCTTCTCGTTGCGCTTTGCGCGCGGGCTGCAGCGCGAGCGGACTGTGCATCTCTTTCGCCTTTTCGCGCGATCCAACCACCATTCGTGATGAACGACTGAGCATTTTTTGCTCAAATATCGGTAGAGCAAAGTCAAATCCAGAGTTTGGGCCGTGCTTTCGTACTCCATCAACCAAGGTGTCGGCAAGAAGGACGGCGTCACTCATGGCTTGATTCGCACCTTGCGCCTTGAATGGAGTCATCGGGTGAGCGGCGTCACCAATCAACGTGACGCGACGCTTTGATTCATCAGTAGGGCGGAGTAATACCGGATCGAGCAATTCCCTGTCGTACACTGGGTAGCCCGACATACAATCCAGCGGCGTGTTGCGAAGCAAATCTGGAACAGGGTCATGCCACTGCGCACAACGCCGAACTATTTCCTCCTTTAGCGTCGTCGCATCTTTCGTGTATTGACGCGCTGTTTCTTCAGAGCATGGAAAAGATAGCTGCCACATAGTCGAAGTAGTCGTGAAGGGCATGGCATACAACCGTGTGGCGCCGTCGACCGTCTCAAAAATACGTCGATGCGCGAGCGGTACGTTCATTATCTTCTCATCCACGATTCCTAGCACGACACACAATCCAACATAGTTCAGACGATCTCCTGGGAGGTCTAAATGACGTCGCACGGTTGAGAATATCCCGTCCGACCCCACGAGTAGAGCTCCATCGAGCTCGGTACCATCCGTTAACGCGACGGAGACTCCATTTTCGCGAGCCACAAAGCTCTTGAGCTTGCTATTCCAGCGAATAGTTCCCGGTTGCACAGCTTCGATGATGCGAGATCGAAGCACTTGACGGGGTATATGAATGAATCGTCCAGAATTTTGCACCTCGCGACGTTCACGCGACTTTGCTCCAAAAGCCTCTCCGAAAAATCCAATAATGTGCCCCTCTGCGTCAAAGGTGTAATGTGACGTCGAAGGAGCATCGTCTTGAGATATGTCAACGCCCATGGCTTGTATAGCGTCTTGGGCTTGCACAGTGAGCCCATATCCTTGAGCGCGCGCGTCAAAGCTTTCATCTGACTCCAACACGATGACATCGAATCCTTTGCTCTGCAATGCCACGGCTGCCGCCGCGCCTCCTATGCCCCCACCAGCGATTATAACTCGTCCACATTTCGAAACGTCGACGGGAGGACCGTATTTTTCATTGTTCGCGCCGTGTCGTTGCTGCTTGAGATGCTTCACCACACTATGCTGTCCAGCCGTCGTAAACGCCCACTCCAAATTGTTCAACTCTTCATCACTGAACTCATCCATGAGTCTCTTCACTGATCGAGCCAGCGCGGTAAACAACGCATCGTTTACTTGTCCGGAGTTTGCAAACGTCCAAGCGACGTTAACCAGATCTTGAGCGTTGAAATTATCCGCTTGGTGCTCGGCCGCGGATGCCAATGCGACAAAGAGAGCCTCGCTGAGTTGGCTTGCTTGGTCAAACGTCCAAACTATGTTGGCGATATTCGGCGCATCTAAGTCGTTCAGTCGATGATCCAATATCGATTTTCGCGCTGCAACAAAAAGTTTGGCATCATATCGACCGAGTTTTGCAAACGCCCACGTGGTATTCACGAGGTCTTGGGTGTTGAAATCAGCCAAGCACCGTTCTGACAGGCTCGCCAACGAAGTGAATAACTTTTCGTCGTGATGACACGCCTTCCCGAAAGCCCAGGCAGTATTGGCAATATCCTGAGAATTAAACTCACTCGCATTCGCGGTCATTCTGCGCTCGATAGAACGACCGAACTTGGAAAAAAGTTCGGCGTCCAGATGCCCACATTTGGAAAAAGACCAAACCGTGTTCGTCAAGCCTTGCGCGTTCAAGGCGCTCAGGTGCCGCTCTGCGTGCTTGGCGAGCGTCGTAAACAATTTTGCGTCGTATTGTCCCGCCTTAGCGAACGCGTAGATGAGATTTGAAAAGTCTTGCGCGTTGAAATCATCCAAGCGTTCTTGCGCCTTCTGCGACATTGCGCGAAACAAACCAACGTCGACAAAGCCCGACTTTGCGAATCCCCAAGCCGTGTTCGACAAACCTTGCGTGTTGAACTCCCCCAAACGTCTCTCCACACACCGCGCCAGAGCTTTAAACAGCCTCGCGTCGGCGTGTCCCACCGAGGCGAACGCCCAGCACGTATTCGTGAGCTCTTGCGAATTAAATCGCTCCGCGTGTCGCTCCGCCATCCTCGCCAACGCGCTAAACAATCGTTCACACTTGTAATCCGCCTTGGCGAACGCCCACGCAATGTTCGCCAACTCTTGCCCTCGATCGATCCCTCCCAAGTGTCGCTCTATCGCCTTCGCGAGCGCGGCGAACAACTCCTCGCTCCCTCCTCCCTTGGCCGCGCCGTGCGCCACGTTCGCCAGCTCCCGTCCCCCCATCTTCGATCGCTCATCCCTCACGAATTCGATCGTGTGCGCGATCAATCGTTCGTGCGCATCATTCATCCCGTCCCCATCGCTCGAGCTCGCCCGTTCACCGTCGCATCGCATCCGTCCGACGCTCGTCCACACCGCCGACAGGTGAATGTGATTCATCCGTCCCGCGCTCTCGTCTCGCAGCGCGTACACCTCGCGCAACGATCGCGCGTTCTTCACGTTCGCCGTCAGCAACGCCGGCGACGGCGCGTTCCCGCGTCTCGCTCCTCCGCTCCCCCCCGTCGTCGTTCCCATCGTCGTCATCGCGTTCGTTTTCCTCGCCGCCGGCGCCGGCGTCGCGCCCAGTCCGCACGCCGCCCGCGCGTCCGCGCGCGACATCCCTCCGACCTCGAGCGCGCGCGCGCGCGCCTTCGCGCGCTCCTTCTTCCCCATCTTCTTTTTCTTCGCCGTCGCCGTCGCCGTCGCGTCGCCGTCGCCGTCGCCGTCGCCCATCGTCGCCACTGCGCGTCGCGCACTGCGCGTTCGGCGTCATGGCGCCGGGCGTCGAGATGGTGCGCGTCGAGCGCGCCGAGCGCGCGTACGATCGAGAGAAAGCGCTCGGTCGAGACGCCGCGAGCGTGTTCCCGTCGCTCGCGCGCGACGGCGACGGCGCCGCCGACGGAGACGCGCGAAAAGACGACGACGACGCGACGCGCAAAAAGTTTGTCACCGAGAGCGAGCTCGAACGACTTCGCGCGCTCGGCGGGAGCGACGGCGGGGACGCGAGCGGCGCGAGCGACGCGCGAAACGACGACGCGAACGCGGGTAAACCGCTGTATCAAATCCTGGCCGAGCGCCGGGAAGAGAAAGATCGCGAGTTTCAAGAGCAGTGGGCGTCGATGAAGGTTGGGAAGAATAAACCGCTGGACGAGGAGGAGGTGGAATTTTTAGATGAAATCGAGAGCGAACGACGGGCGGCGGAGACGAAGAGGAAGCGCGAGGAAGACGGTGAGTTAGAGGCGTTTAAACGGGCGCAGCGAGGGGACGATCAGGGAGGGATGACGACGACGAAGGGCGACGGAGAGACGGCGACGACGAGCGCGCCGGCGGCGGTGGTGGCGAGGAAGCGACCGTCCGCGGGCGTGCGAGCGAAACCGAAGACGGCGATCGCGAGCGAGACGAAGGAGACGGACGATGCGGGCGAGGGGCTCGGCGGTCTTTTGGGCGATTACGGCTCCGATTCGGACGACGACATCGCGGACTCGTAGTTCGGCGGCGCAAAGGCGGCGCGTCGAATTCGCTTCATGTTATTTTGATGAACCAATCAAGCCTCATTCGCGCGCGCGCGTCGTCGTCAGCGTCGTCGACGTCGCGAAGACATGATCGCGTCCTCGCTTGGCGTCGCCCGAACGTCGTTCGAGCCGCGTCAGAGCGCCGCGGAACGACGAATACGACGCGTTTCTGCGCACCAGTCCACAACCCCCGAAGGCGTTCGCGAATGCGTCGTCGTGCGACGCCACCGCGGGCGTTCGAGCTCGCGTCGCGTCGCGCGCGCGGTGCATTACGAATGTGATGACGCCACGCCGTCGTGCGTCGCGCGCGATGCGCGCGCGCGCGGACGAAATGGTGCGAGATACGATCCACTCAGGTTGTTGCTTCGGGACGGGACGTCCACGCGCGAGACGACGCGGCGACGGGTGCGATGTGTGCGATGCGGCGCCGCGGGCGAGAGTCGCGAAAAGAATGAGATGGTAGCGTCGAGCTGTGGGAAAGCGGACGAACGCGTGCGAGGGAAGGTGCGGCGAGCGTTGCTCGCGAGCGCGGCGAGCGCGGGCGGGTTCGCGGGACGCGCGGGAGCGTTATCGGGAGACGGCGGTTCTGGAGGCGCGGTGGGCGATGGTGGTGGGGGCGACGACGGTGGTTCGTTCGGTTCAAGTGGAGATAAACCCATGTTTGCGTCCAGTGGTCGAAGTGGAGATGGAATTTTGGAGGAAGTGGTGATGCTCGACGTGCACGGAATGCACTGCGGCGGATGCGCGGCGAGCGTGCGGAAAATCTTGGAGGGCGATGACGCCGTGCGAAGCGCGTCGGTGAATTTGGCCAATGAGTCCGCCATGGTACGCATTAATTTAGCGATGGGCAAGCTTGAGGGAGGTGAATTTGAAAATGCCGTGAAGGAGGCGGCGAAGAGTGTCGGCACCAAGTTGGCTGAGCTCGTCACCGCCGCGGGGTTCCCGACGTCTCTGCGCGACGCTGGTGGAGTCGCTGTTGCGGGAGTTACGGGTGCCGAGGCGACGAAACTAAAGAGAGAAGAACGTTTGCGACGGATTAAAGAAAGCACGCAGCGCGTGATCGTGGCTTGGGCTCTCGCGAGCGCGTGCTTGTTGGGACACGTTTCACATTTTTTCCACGCGAGCGCGCCGTGGCTCAGAGTCTTGCACAGTAATCCCGTTCACATCACGCTCTCGCTCTTTGCCATGGCAGGACCAGGGCGTCAGATTTTGATTGATGGCTGGCAAAGTTTGCGACGAGGAGGTCCGAATATGAACACGTTGGTATCCCTCGGAGCCATGGCATCTTTTTCGATGAGCACGGCGGCCATGATGCTCCCAGGCTTAGGTTGGCCCACGTTCTTCGAGGAGCCCGTCATGTTACTAGCATTCGTACTTCTTGGGAGAGCAGTCGAGGAACGTGCCAAGCTTCAAGCAACGAGTGATATGTCTGCGCTACTGAATCTAGTGCCAGAGACCGCTCGCTTGGTGTCATCGACTTCCACGGCAAACGGAGATGAGCCATACTATCGTACAGTTCCGACGTCTGTCATCGAAGTAAAGGATAAAATCATCGTTTTACCTGGAGATAGAATTCCCATCGATGGCACGGTAGTGAGTGGATGCAGTACGGTGGATGAAGCCGCCATCACTGGCGAGCCAATCCCTCGGCCGAAAAAAGCCGGCGACACGGTAGCGGCGGGAACAGTGAACTGTGATGGCGTTTTGACGATTGAAGTCGTGTCTTCAGGAGAAGAAACGCAAGTAGCTGGTATCGTTCGCATGGTAGAGTCAGCGCAACAACGCGAAGCGCCAGTGCAGCGACTTGCAGATCAAGTCTCTGGCAAGTTTGTGTACGGTGTGATGGCAGCGAGCGCGGCGACGTTCACGTTTTGGAGCACCGTCGGCACGAAAGTCTTCCCCGGTGTTCTTGCGACAGCTGCTTCGGCAACTAATGCACCAATTTTGATTGCACTTCAAATGACGGCGTCAGTCTTAGTCGTTGCGTGCCCGTGTGCTCTTGGTTTGGCGACGCCGACGGCGGTACTCGTCGGCACGGCGCTCGGCGCCCGCCATGGCCTTCTCATTCGCGGTGGAGACATCTTAGAAAAAGCCAACAATTTAGACACCGTTATTTTCGACAAAACTGGAACGTTGACTATTGGTAAACCAGTATTGACGGAAACGCGCACAAGCGGGGGCTTTAGCGACGCTGAAATCATCGCTCTTGCGGGAGCGGTCGAGCGAAACTGTCGCCACCCGTTGGCGTTAGCCATCACCGAAGCGGCTGATAAGCAAGGAATTCCCCGGCATTCAGTTGATGAAGGAACGTTCAAGCAGGAGCCCGGCGCTGGAGCGAGTGCTGTGGTGAATAAGAAGCTGGTTTCCGTCGGCACAACCTTCTACATTCAAGGCAACAATACCGTGCCGATGGAGCTGATCAATGCCGTGGACAACCCAGGTCGCACGCCGGTGTACGTCGGAATCGATGGCAAAATCGTGGGTGTTTTAGAGATGCAAGACGAAATTCGTAAGGACGCGGCCGAAACCATCAAGCGACTTCATGCGAAGAATATACAAACTATCATGATTTCGGGCGACAGGCTTGAAACGGCCCAAGCAGTAGGCAAACTCGTGGGCATCGATGAAAAGTACGTATACGGGGATGTGCGACCCGAGGGAAAAGCTGAACTCGTACAAGACTTTCAGTCGAAGGGCAAATGCGTCGCAATGGTCGGTGATGGTATCAACGACGCCGCAGCTTTGGCACAGGCAGACATCGGCATCGCCATGGCGGGCGGCGTCGGCGCCGCAAGCGAAGTCGCTTCCATCGTCTTGCTCGGCGATAGATTACCGCAAGTCGGCGATGCGATCGACTTGAGCAGAGCAACGTTTAACAAAATTAAGCAGAATCTGTGTTGGGCTTTCGGGTACAACCTGATCGGTATTCCGATAGCCGCTGGCGCTTTATTGCCAGCATATGGATTGTCGCTCACGCCATCCGTGGCGGGCGCCATCATGGGATTTTCATCCCTTGGTGTCATGGGGAACTCTTTACTTTTGAAACTAAAAGGTCGAGAGCTTTCGAAGGCCGAGGAAGATGATTAAGACAAGTAGAACTCTTAGGATACTGTTGTAGCAGCAATCAATTGAAATTATTTCTAAGTTGGTGAGCAAACTCCACTACTTTTGCGCTTGAGCGAAGAACTCCTTTCCGCGATCTTCGATCTCCTTCAAGTATTCCGCCTGCACGCGCTGCGCGTACGATCCGTTCGGAAGATTCAGCACCACACCCTCCATGCGTCGCTGCAGATCCTTCGCGAACGCCGTCTCGTTGTAGCCTTCATTGGAAATTTCGGCAAAGCTTGTCGGCCACGCCTCGGCATTGGAGCGAATCACCTTGTCGAGCGCGGAAGACTTCTCATCCAGCTCGCGCGCGGCGTACAATTGCAACAATCTTTGCAAAATATGCACCATACCATCGAGTCCGTTCTCGTCAGACTTACGAATCCACGCGTAGAGCGTGTTCAACGTGCGCTCATCCACCGTCACCGCTTGGAGCTCATTGCGCATGCGCTCCAACGCGTCGGCTCGCAGAGGCACGTCGAATTCCCCCGAAGACGGGTCCGCGGCCGCCCCGACGACTCTTTGCAAGCTCTCGCTCGCCTCCTCCATCGTGCTCTCGGTCTTCTCAACCATAGCCTCGATGAGTTTCATGCACTTGGTCGCCGTGTCCATGATTTTCGTCTTCGTCGCGCTCTCCGTCGCCGTGTCGCTCCTCGACGCGAATCGCATCCACATCTTTTGATCAAACATCAGCACGTTCTCGACGACAATCTTCCCTAACTCCTCTTCGCTCGCGCTCGCGAGCATGAGATCGATCACGGCGTCCATCGCCGCGAGTTCGCTCACCGCGTTGTCCTTCCCGGCGGCGTGCGCGACGACGAACCGTTTCGTCGTCTTCGTTCGCATCGCGCGCGCCGCGCCCCGTCTCGCGCGCGTCGCCGTCGCCGTCGGCGTCTTCACCGCGCGCGTCGCCATCGTCGTCATCGCGCGTCGCGTCGCGCGGCGCCTTCTGACGTCCGGCGGCGTCGCTTTATCCGCAGCGACGTCGACGCGCGAGGCGCGGCGCGGCGAGCGCACAGCGCGACGCGACGCGACGCGGGCGAGCGAGCGCACAGCGCGCGCGACGGACGGACCCGACGCGCGGCCGTCGACGACGAAGGAAGGCAAGAGACGGAGAGGTCGACGCGCGCGCGAACGACCGCCCATGGCGTCGACGTCGAAATCGCCGCGTGATGATCCCATATGGACGTCCCTGCGCGCCGGCGCGCAGGCGTTGGTGGATAAAGAACCGTTGATGGGTGGGTTCGTGTACGCCACGATCCTGAACCAACCGACGTTCGAGCGCGCGTTGGGGTTCTTGTTGGCTTCTAAAATTGCAAACGCCACGATACTCGCGGGGCAGTGGAACGATTTGATTATGGATGCCATGAACGCGACGAACGAGGGAAAAAATCGAGAATATAACGGACCTGGAACGGGTTCGATCGGTGACGCCGCGCGAGCGGACCTCAAGGCGATCGTCGAACGCGATCCAGCGTGCCCGTCGTACACGCACGCGTTTTGCTTCTTCAAAGGGTTTCAGGGACTGCAGGCGCAACGCGTGGCACACTGGCTTTGGGGACATCAGCGAAAAGTTTTGGCGTGTAAGATGCAAAGCTTGATTTCAGAGGTGTACGGGATGGATCTTCACCCGGCGGCGAGATTCGGGCGAGGGATCATGATCGACCACGGGCACGGAGTCGTCGTCGGCGAGACGGCGGTCGTGGACGACGATTGCACGCTCTTGCACGGGGTGACCTTGGGGGGGACAGGGAAAGTGCGAGGTGATAGACATCCAAAGCTCGGCAAGCGCGTCGTCGTCGGGTCGAACGCAAGCGTACTCGGGAATATTAAAGTTGGGCACGACTGCAAAATTGGCGCGGGCGCCGCCCTCATGCACGACTTACCACCGAGAACAACAGTCGTTGGTCACAAAGGACGCGTGGTGACGAAGAAGCAGATAACATCGAAGCTTTAATCGGCGCTAGTTATTCCTAAATCTATTAGTTCGTAGCCTAACATAACCTATTTTTCATGTAACTGTACATACCACTGACTGCTTTCATTTTGCTCATTTCAAATGATCCGCGTTTGGTTCGGCACTGACGTTCTCCCACGCAAGATTACCTCCCGGGCGCCGCACTGTCCCTTGTAGCCAAAATTCGGCCTTCTCGCTGATTTTCGATCTTGCACTGAGCGTAGACGCTCCACTCGCTAAAGTTTTCCACGCGTTCACATCGCCAAGCTTGCCGCGCGCTGGTCCTCCAATGGCCCGCTTCAGGCGCACGCAGACGACGCCCGCCAGGGTTTTGGAATCAATGAACTCCGTCATTGGAACCATCTTCGACGAAACGTCCCAAAACGGTAGTTTTGGGATGGCTGGCAACCACTGTGGCACTTCGCTCCTCCAGATGACAGAGAACAGAGCGATGAGACGGTCCACGAGCGATTCGCCCGCAAATGATTCGGCTACCAAATCTTCCTCAGACTCCTCGACGATCGTTTTACCGATAAATGAGTCGAGGACTTCGACAATGAGCTGCAAAAAATCATCTTTGAGTTCATTGGACATGAGCACGTAACCAATCAACGGGATGAGTGTTAGAACCTGCACCCAAATGAGGAGTAGTTTGTGCGAAACGTCTCGCGTCGACAGAGCCAATTCTTTGAGCTGTTGAATCGCACCCTTGACGATTCCCATCGCCGCGTCACGCTTGCGTTTGACGATATTATGTAGTAAACATAGCCGAAATTCGACAAGGCTCTGAGCGATTTCCCATCGACGCGCGGCGTTTGAGTCATCCCAGTAAGCACCTTGAAGTACGCCATCAACATTCGCATCATCGCAAACTCTGCCACCGACGTACGAAAGGACATCCGTTGTGACGTCGTCGCCTATTCCACCCACGAGTTCGGCAAGTAATCTGACTCGAGAGGGCTTTAGCACTAGCGCACCGACAACAACTCGCGAAAAGACTGAGTGCGCATCTCGCGAACATTTGAATTCATCGTGCACACACTTCAATTCCTCCAGCTTGGAAAGCAAATCAGCGTAGGTGACCGCGTGAAACAATTCAAGCAGTCGCTTTTCCTCGTCTGTAGAGATTTCAAAATGCTTTGACACATCTGCCGTAGAGTGAGGGGGGGTGAGCGCCCTCGATATTGTGGCGTCTGACATTTCATTCGCCGATTCGAGGAGTTGTTTCAGAGTGCGCACCATCGAGTCGTCCAGTTTGGACTCTCGCTCGTCATTGTTTCGCACGATCTGGCTCATGTATTCGCGAAACGCCGCGAGCGATTTCTGCGACGCGCCTGAATCTTTGTGCTCGACGATACCCTCCGCCATAATGAAATTCAACAACTGAGAAAGGTCCACGACTTTGCCCCACAGCAACTCAATCAGCAGTTCTGAGATGCACTTGGTGTAATCTTCACGCGCTACTATCATGGTTCTTTCTTTGATCCAGTCAAACACGTATGTATTTAATCTAGAAGAAGTTTCCGCGAGTTCGACGAAAAAGATTCGTACCGCTGTGCGACGCTTCATTGCCTCGTCTTCCGAAACATCCATGCACCAATCGCACGAAGTCTTCACCATAGACTTCATCGCAAGCTCTTCACTTTCCTCTCGATCAATGTACTTTCGCGCGATCGTACGCGACGCTACTTGGTCTAGATTACTTTCCAGCAACTTGTGTAACGTCTCAATAAGATTTCGGGCCTTTATGGTGATCAATTCTGGGCTCGCCGCTTGCGCGAGCGATTTCACGCGATTGTCGACGTCGTCGAGCACACTGCACAGTCGTTGTGACAACGGCATTTTCTTTCTCTGAAAGTCACGCCGCAAATTAGTGATGATGTTCAGGCCTCCGTCCCGCGGTGCGGCGACGAACGCATCCATATTCGCGGCGGCGACGGAGGCCACGACATCACTTAAGCTTATCACGAGATACTTGTCCGACTGTCCCCTCTCTTTCAAAATCTCCTGTAAACACCACGAGACTCTGTCCACCAGACCAACTGAATCTGCGTGCGACTTTGAAGCCTGAGGCACGAGCGCGCGTAAAGCTGGGCTCAGCGCCCGAGCAAAATCATGAGCGCTTCCAGTTCTCTGCCGCTTTTGTTCATTCATAAATCGCAGAAACTCGTGCAAGTACTTTTGCTGATCCACCAAGTCTTCCTCGACTGAATAGTTCGCTAACGCTAGGACGTACTTTAATTCCGTCTCGACACCTTCGCCACTTTGTGCCACCATTTCCTCGTCGCGCAATACATCGAAGATGTGCGCGAGTAAGTCCTCCGTCCACGCGCGTCGACACGCGTCAAAATCTCGTTTACACTGCGATAGATAGTTCACCTTCACCATCCACATCGCGCGATGAATCGGAACGTTGTACCCATGCAAGGTTTCAAACAAATTTCGCTTCCGCACGCCGTGTGGCACGCGTCGCTCGAGCGCGTGCAATCCGACGTCGCTCGCCAAATCCCGAAAAAACGCCGCCGACTCCTCCGCGCGCGCGTGCACCAACTCGGGCGCGCTCCACGTCTTCAACGCCTCCCCGCGTAACTCCACGTCGTAACTCCCATCATCTCTCCGTCCTCGTTTCGGCACTCTGCGCGTTTCCTTCGCCCCCTCGTTCGCATTCGCTCGTATCGCTTTCAGCGTCTCGCTCGTCGCCATTCGCGTCAACATCTCTTGCAGCGCTCGCGGCGACATAAACGTCCCGTCATCGAACGTCGTCTTCCCATCGATCGTCTTCACCGTCCGCGCGATTCGCCACTCGCGATGCTTTTCTTCGTCGTACCCTCGTCTCACCAGCTCTCGCGTCAGTTTTTCGCTCGGAAATCGCGTCCCGTCTCGCGCCTCCGCGCGCGTCCTCGGCGGCGGTTCGACGTGCGCGCGCACGGGTCGACCGAGCGCGATCGCGGGTCGCGACGACGACGACGGTCGCGCGCGCGTCGTCGTCGTTTCGCGCGGTTTCGTCATGTCCTCACGCGCGCATCGAGGGTCGTCGACAAAGTGACGACCGGGACGCATCGCGACATCCATCCATCGGGACGCCACGTCCAGCGGGACATCGCGACGACCATGGGGCGCGTCGCGGGCGTCGCGCGAGGCGCGGTGGCGGCGATCGTCGCCCTGGCGATCGAACTCGCGCGAAGGCGAAGGTCGAAACGGGCGACGACGACGACGACGACGACGACGGAAAAGACGACC
>Ga0222719_10001849_pt1 | contig 20009 bp, 13 predicted proteins | sample C33_34DmetaG_FD_165039 | JGI IMG/M metagenome (GOLD analysis project Ga0222719, IMG submission 165039) | Estuarine water microbial communities from San Francisco Bay, California, United States - C33_34D | ecosystem: Environmental > Aquatic > Marine > Unclassified | place: USA: California... | reverse complement strand
TATTCTAACAATGAACAAAAGGGATTTGGAGAAAGATTTAAAGTTCGTATTATGGGATACCATACTGCGGTTGCATCTGAGTTATCAGATGAAGAGTTGCCTTGGGCAAGCGTAGTTTTTCCTGTTACTGCTGGTAGTGGTCAGAATGTATTCTCGCAGACCTGTAATATAAAGCAGGGAGACTTTGTGTATGGATTCTTCTTAGATGGAGAAGATGGCCAACAACCCACTATCATGGGTGTGATTGGTTATAATGAATATCAGTCAGTGTTGAAAAATGTTCCTGATACAAAGTTTGTCCCATTTCTTGGTCTTGATGCTTCAGAAAAAACTCCTGTAGCTGCATTGAGAGCAATATCTGGTGCTGGACTTGTAGTTGGTCAAACTGGTGCAAATGGACAAGGCACCCCAGTTAATGATAAAGTCCTTGTAGGAGGTAATCCTTATCCAAGGGACAAACAACTTGTTGACATGGATGGTCGTAGTGAAACTAGGCCACAACCACTTGCACAATCAACATCATGTGATCCGCTGCCTTTAGGCAGAATACAAGTCCAACTCCGAAATGCTATTCAAGGTATTGAGGATTTGAGAAAGTCTGTATATGATAAAGCAGAAGGTATTAATACAGAACTTGCTAATATTGAAAATGAAATCAATAAAAAGATAGAAAAAGCAGCTGAGTGGATTGCTTCTGCAATGAAGTGGGTTTATGAGCAAGTAGAAAAAGAAGTATACAAGAGGATAGAAAACGCATTAAGAAACGTTTATAACCTTGCGTTCCCTAATGAAAAAGGTAAAGTAAAGCAAACATCTGATACTATCTTAGATACTATTGCTTGCTTCTTTAGAAAGTTGATTGATAAACTTTTTGATATGATATTGGGATTCATCAAAAGCACAATTGACAAAGTAATCAATGTTCCAATTTGTTTCATTGAGAAGTTTGCTGGTAATGTGCTTGGTGCTTTAAGTGGTATTATTAATGGATTATTTTCTGGGATAGGTGATCTTATCAGTGGTGTTGTTGGAATAGTAGATGCAGGACTTGATTTAGCCGGTGATATTATTGGAATGATTGATGATATTTTTTCATTCCTAAAATGTGATGATAAACCAGAGTGTTCTGAGATTAATGAATGGAACATTAGAAATGGTGCTGGACCTCTTGAGTTAGGGGACATTACATCAGTAATAGATAGAGCAAAAGATCTTGCTACGCAAACAAAACAGGTTGGATTAGATGCTCTCAATAATGCGGAGGATCTTGTTGATTTTGATCCACAATCATTGTTTGATGGATTAGAAGAATGTAATACTGACCCATTCAAATGCGGTAGTCCAGTCCTTCAACTATTTGGAGATGGTGGAGCAGGTGCTGCCGGTAACTTGATTATTGGTGCTGCTGGTGATATTATCGGCGTTGATATGATTAGTTTTGGCGTAGGATATGGTCAAAACACAAGAGCAAGAGCCTATGATAAGTGTGGTAATGGAAGAGGTGCGGTACTTAAACCAGTTTTTGGTTCTGTTCCCTTAGATGATGATAGTCCTAGTGGATTGATTGGGATTGATGTTGGTGGAGCAGGAGGAAATCCAGACATTAGGTTTGGACCATTTGCTCCTAACTTATATCCATTCCCCGGAGCACCTGAACTTGCAGTAGCAACATCACCTTTTAATCCTGGAGGACAAGTGTATGATTCTCCAGCATATGGTATAGGTCCTAGTTTTATAAAAGCATCACCTGCATCAAATTCGGGAAGAGTTGTAGGTGGTGAGATAGATCTTGGAGACACTTGTATTAATGTTAAATTTACGGTTAAGAGATCAGCAGTTCAAGATAATAGAATACAGTTTAAACTCATTCAAGATGAGGGGGAAGCATATTATGGAACTGGTGAGGTTGCATTTAACTTTACAGGTTCTGACGCATCAGGACAAGAATATGTGGGTGCTATTGAAGAAATAAGATGCATGGAAGTTGGTAAGGATTACTTAGTCACCGGTTATGAAGAATGGGGTGATCCAGTTCGGAATCCACTAAAGATTTCAGACAAACAGAAAACAGTTTCTTTGGATGATACTGTTAGAAAAACTGTAGTGAGTGAGCAAACTGTTGAGAGAGTCATACCGGGAACAGCAGGACAAAGTAAAGCAACTATACAACTGGACTATGATGGAATTACTGGGGGTTTAAAAAGAGATGGTGATAGGGAGATTGGTTTTCTAGACAATGATGGTGATGATCGTAATACGAAACTTAAAATTCTAGCAGGAAATGCAGAATTTAGCCAAGATGGTAGAAGTATAATCGGATCTGGGGAGGTGAGGTTAGAACTTTCTTGGAATGATAATATCAATACAGCAGGATTAGCATTAAACAAGGTCAAATTTGATGTAGGAGGTAGACATTATGAACTTGTACAATATGATGGTGGAAGTTATAACAAAGAAGACGAAGATGAAGTAACTTTCTTTATACCCACTGATCCAGGTACATCTGGCACAGACCCTAGAGTGGTGCGAGAAGTTGTTAAAATAGAAACTATTGACCTTTTCTCTGACGGTGATTACTTAGATCTTCAAGTTTTTGTTGACAAGGGTACGTTCCGTAAGGATAATGGACGTGTCTTGTTTAGAGTTAATGATCCAACACCTACAGGACCTGATAATGGTCCATCAGTCACGACAGCACCAGCTCCTGCAGGTGTTGGTGGTCCATATACACCACCACCCATTGTTTATGATAATGGTGGTGTAGGAATCATAGATGTTATTGTTATAGAATCAGGAACTGGATTTTTATCTGGACCTGATGGTAGCACTGGAGGAGATGGTAGAACTTGGGCTGAAGTTGGAGATACTGTAGTCAAGAAACCTGATGGTAGATGGGATATTCCTATTCCGCCTGGAAATAACTATTGTGTTGAAGCAGGTTCTATTGTTACATTGCCTCTTGGTACAACTGTAGTCACTACAACCAATGATGGAAAGGGTGGGGAAGAAACTATTATTGGAGGTTCTCCTTATGTCATGCAGAGAGCAGGATGTTTTACAACACCAGAGTTGGTGAATGTTGAACAACCTCCAGGTGATATATACTCAATCATAATGTATCTTTGTGAAATCATTGTTATAAATCCTGGTTTTGGATATACTCCAGGAGATAAAGTTATTATTGAACCTGATAGAGGTGCTGTTGCTGAGGCAGTCATAGATAGATATGGTAGAGTTACTGAAGTGAAGGTTATTGAGACCGGTGAAGGGTTCAAAGAACTTCCTAAAGTATACATACAATCAGAAACAGGATACAATGCTGAACTAAGACCAAAACTGTGTGTAGATAGAGTTGGCGATAAGACACCTGATGACGACAGGATTATCAATGTTGTTGATTGTGTTGGACTTATTGCTGATGGATATCTAGATGGAAAACCTTATTATGGTCCTTATCATGAACATAATGGTAGAAAAATGGTAGGTGCCGAGCATTCTGATTCTTCACATGCGTATCTTGATGCTGCTAATAACAAAGACTTTAATACGTCTCAGTTTATTGACGAGGATCAACTCAATACATTTAACTCAAACCCTAACGTAGAATAATGGCAGATAAAATTAATTACGATTCATATAAACTCGGAACTAAGGATGGTGAATTGCGGTTCGGAAGTATAACTGCGGGTAATGAAATTGATTCAGTTCTTATTCGCAATACTATGAACTATCGCCACTACATTGAGATGTGTAGAACGGGAGAAGATTTTAGAAAAGATGGAACTATTTTAAGATCTCCTGGTTCATGTGTAATTAGATCGGGGGATAATGTTGGTAAAAGCATTCCTGGTGTTTATATTGAAGCAGTTAGTGGAGATTTAATTTTAAGAGCACCAAGTGGAAAAGTAAGGATTGAAGGTGTTGACATTGAACTCACCGCGAATGGATATAATGGAAAAACTGGTAATGTAAACATATCTGCTAATGAGAAAATCATTCTTGATGCAGGTCAAATGGTTGATATTAAAGCAAAAGTAAATGTAAAAATATTTTCAGACAAAACCGTAGATTGTATCGGTAAGGGTGTGTTAAATATATACGGTGGAATGGTCCAGTCTGTTGATGCAGCAGCAGTATCTAAAACCAGTCTTGGGTCTAAGGGCACAGTAACAAATCACGAAATGCAAATGAGAGAATTATGAATGTAACAAGTCTTGACGTAGATAACCAACTCATTGTTGGGCAAGGAAAACCAGAAATTCTGGGAAGAGGTAAAGTTATGGTAAGAGGATCTTCATATACTGAAGGACCTTCTATTACTGGCGACCCTTCACAGTTTCCTGGAGTAGCAGGAAAAGGTGTTCCTACTGAACTAGGATCCATGATGGCAGGGCAGACAGGAAATGTTGAGATGATTCCTCCTCCATTCTATGCTTTTATTGCTACATCTTTTGCTCGTATCAAAAGTTATTTAAAAGTTGACTTACTCTTGACAGTTAAAGTAATTAAGAGTAAAGTAATATATACTGAAGTGTTGATGGCTAAGGTTAAAAACTTTGCTATTCCTCATCCATCTATACCCAATAAGACATTAGTTTATGCTTGTCTTGAGGGTCCAGAGAACTCGGTATATGTGAGAGGAAAACTGAAGAATGCTAATACTATCAAACTCCCAGAAGTATGGAAAGATTTGGTTGATGAAACATCAATCTCTGTTTCTCTAACTCCTGTAGGGAATGATCAAGGTCTTCATGTTAAAAGAATTACAAACAATGAGGTAGTTGTTCAGGGTAAACCTGGATATCCTCTTGATTGTTTTTATCATATATTTGCTGAAAGAAAAGACGTGCCTAAGTTAGTAACGGAGATTGATTAATGGCAGTAATATTTCCATATCCTGAAGGAGGTTCTGAAGGATCATTGCCATTTAGATTTGAAAACTATGGAACTTTTGCTGGTCCACAGTTTGACTCTTTGAATTATAACTATGATACTGCCTCGAAAGAACTAGCCTGGCATACTCTAGTGCCAGGAGACTATACATTTAAGAATCTTGATCTAGGTGCATATCTATTCAATAATGAAGTCAACTATGTTGGATTTCATTGCGACTCGGTATCAACTCAAATGATGACTTTAGAGGCATCATATGGCAATATTCCTATCTTTAATATTTTTGCAGATAATACAAATCTAACAGGAAATGTTACAGTATTGGGTAATATCTTAGCAGATGGAAATATCCTTGCTAATGGTACTATCACATCTAATGGTACTATCACATCTAATGGTGCTATCACATCTAATGATGCTATCACATCTAATGGTGCTATCACATCTAATGGTGCATTTGCACAAAATGGATCAATGACTCTAGCGGGTGTTGGTGATTTAGCAACTGTTATTAATTTAAAAGCAAATAAGGCAGATGTCAAATCATTTGACATCTCTCACCCCAATAAGGAAGGTTATAGATTAAGACATGTTTGTGTTGAAGGACCAGAGGATGGCCCAATATACATCAGAGGTAAGTTAGATGGTAAGAGTATTATTGAACTTCCAGATTACTGGAAAGGATTAGTAGATGAAGATAGTATCACAGTTAATCTTACTCCGATTGGTTCATTCCAAGAACTATTTGTAGAAGATATTCAATGGGGTAAAAATGTAATCGTCAAGAATAGTGCTGGAGGTGCAATTAAATGCTTCTATCAAGTGTGGGCTGCTAGATCATATGATGAAAAACTTCATGTGGAATACAAAGGAGAGACACCTGCTGATTATCCTGGAGATAATACTAGATTCTCTATTGCTGGTTATGATTACGATAAGAGGTAAGTAAAATGGGATTCGGAATTACAACATATAATATAGGTGAAGGAAAAGGCAAAGCAATCGGTTTACTTCAAGCTGAGAACTCATCTTTGACTCAATCTTTAAACTATACTGAAGAGCAGACTACATTAGGTGTAAACTCATTTAGATATAATCTATTTTTAGAACCAGCTAAAGTGATCGATAATGCTATTATATCCAAATTTGAGACACCTTTGAACTCAAAGAAAGGTTCGATTGCTGGTATAGGTAATGTTTCAACATTTGAAAGCCATCCAAAGTATTATTCAAGTGTTAGTGCAGCATTAGCAGCAGTCGAAACAATGTATGGTGCTCCAGGATATACTGGAGTATCTGGAGGAACTGAGTATGGAGATGGTGTTGTTTCTGAAAGAGCAACTTATGTAAATCTTAATATTTCTGGTATTGAGATTGATATTGTCACTGCAGCAAGAATAGGTTCTATATCTGCTGGCACTGCCGTAAGTCAATTTGGAGGAGCATCAGGAGTTCTTGTCCTTGCTAGAACAGCACAGGTAGGAGTTGATACTAATCTTCTACTTAAAGATTGGACGGGTACATTTTCTACAGGTTTAGGAGCAACTGTTTATGTTGCCGGTGTGGCATTCACAAGTAACTCCCTTACAAACTATGCTGGTATCGGGACAATGTATAAGGATATCATTATATCCGAAAGGTTTCCTAATTTAGAACCACCTAATGCGTCATCAAATAATCCTTCAGGCAATGCACAATATAATATATTATCTGGCAGTACTAATGGAGTTGGAGCAGCATTAACATTCCATCCTAATTGTATTAATGGTTCATATGATGACTTTGTTTATTCTGATGATACTCTACCAGTATTAGGAACAGTTCTTGCTTTTGATGGAACATCAAACTCTTCTGGATTATCCTCTATTACAAGTCTTAGAGCAGAAATAAAATCTTTAAGAGGTATAAACTCATCTGACTCTAATAATAGAACAGGTATTTCTAGTTTTGTGGGTGCAGGTTCAACTGTAAGAACTAGGAAAACAGGTTTTGCTCGTAATATGTGGTCTCTTGAGAGAAGCAAAGTTCAAGGTGCTACACAGATTAGCAACAATAATACTGCTATTTCTATTTTGTCTGATCCTGCTTTTGGTGGACCATACTGAGACTGTCCACTCCCTGTTGACTCTGCCTTCATTTTGGACTATACTAACGAAAGTTACAAAGCACAAATGGATTACGCACCAGACGATTATTATATCCAGTCAGAAGACGATGAGTATTTGACTAGGATTGTCGTTGATACCTGTGCTCGTAAGTTCTATTTGTACTCAAATGTGGGAGAGTCTAAGGTAATTAATTGTGAATCAGTGGATCAGTTCATGGAGGTGTTGAACTTGACTCGTAGTGTAGTTGATGAAGACATCATTGCTTATGCTGATCCTGTTACTGCATCCTGAGGGAAAATCAACTTTTAGTTTCAAAAAAGGTCGGAAAAAATCTCCAGCAATTTTTTGACCCTATTACTTTTTCTAAAATGACTTATCCCGACTCTTTATACCTAGAAATCTTAAAGTGTTCCGAATATGAGACCAGAAACCCGACAGTCTATGGAAATGTTATTTTCAGCAAAATGGAATTTACCAAAAGCTGCAAAAAACTGCAATCTGACACAAAAAGAGATGAAAATCACATTTAATGAATACTGTGTATTTCATCCCCCAACTTGGAATGGTGAAAACGAGTGAAACAACTCTTTGTCGTATCTATTGGTGACAAATCGTGCGTCACTCATGACGGGTATATTCAGATTGGAATCTTTAATCACTCGGTAGAGAAGCATCTTGAATTATGTCCTGATCAAGAATGGCAGGTAACATATTGGATGCCTGATCCATTAGGGTTGAGATATAAGCGAGCAAACTTTCAGCATACTATGAAAGCAAACGAAGGTTCACCTAGAACTGATAATGCTAATGATAGTCGTCCTAGAGACTTCCCAGACCAACCAACGGAGAGATTAGAGAGAACCCTTTAATATGGGTCCTATATAAAATAAAAAGGAAAGAATGAACATCCAACTTTGGTACTCACTAGAAATGAAGGAGTGGAGATGGTCTCTCATATCAGAGGAAGATAAAAGAGATCAACATTCAGGAGGACAAGAAGATTTAAGAGATGCTATGAATGATGTTGCTAATACTGTTGAATTTTTACTTGACAAAGATAATATTTGATGATATTATAATAATTGTGTGAAGGAAGTGAGCACTTTTGTGCTATAGAGTGCCCAAATATTGGGTGCTTTTTTTTTATGTAATAAATAAGATTAATAGAAGTAATTGTGCGCGAAAGATGCCTTTATCGAGATTAGATAATTTCCTGAAGAACGTTCGCGGTAACATTTTATATGTTAACCCTAATGACCTCGATGCTACTGATGATATTACAAATCAGGGCAATTCGATGGCGAAACCCTTTAAAACTCTTCAGAGAGCACTGATTGAAGCAGCAAGATTTTCATATCAAGCAGGTTTGGATAATGATAGATTTGGTAAGACAACTGTTATGTTGTCTCCGGGTGAACACTACATTGATAATAGACCAGGTTGGATTCCGTTAACTGGAAGTCAGTATCAACTGAGAAACGGAACAACTTCTACTAATTTTACAGCATTTAACTCATTATCTAATTTTGATTTATCTTCAGAAGACAATGATCTTTATAAACTCAATAGTGTTTATGGTGGAGTTATTGTTCCTAGAGGAGTTTCTATTGTAGGAACAGATCTTCGTAAAACTAAGATTCGCCCAAAATATGTTCCTAATCCAACTAATACAAACATTGAAAGAAGTGCTGTTTTTAGAGTAACTGGTTCATGTTATTTCTGGCAGTTTACTCTTTTTGATGGCGACCCAAATGGTGTAGTATATAAAGATTATTCTAACTCTACATTTGTTCCCAATTTTTCACACCATAAACTAACTTGTTTTGAGTATGCTGATGGCGCAAATAACGTCTATATAAACGACTCATTTCTATCTAATAAAACATATACAAGAACTGATCTTGATATGTATTATGAAAAAGTTGGTCTTGCATATGGATCTGCTTCTGGAAGACAGATTCAACCTGATTTTCCTTCTTCTGCACTTGATATTCAACCTAAGATTGATGAGTTCAGAATTGTTGGACCAACATCTGGTGCTGTAGGTATTAGTAGTATTCTTTCTGGAGATGGAATCACACCTTCCAAAGATGTTACTGTTACTCTCAATAAAGGTCTTGCTGGTCTTAATGTAGATACTGCTTTCCAACTGAACGGATCTACAGAAGATGCATTTAATGGTTCTTTCTTAGTTGAAGGTGTTAAAGCAGTTGATGTAGATGGTAATGTTACTCAATTTACATTTAATGCTGCTCTTAATCCTGCTGCTGCATATCTAACACCAGCATCTGCCTCTGTCTCTCTTGATACTGATACAGTATCATCTGCTTCTCCTTATATCTTTAATATCTCGCTTCGTTCTGTCTTCGGTATGTGCGGTATGCACGCTGATGGCAGCAAGGCAGATGGATTCAAGTCTATGGTTGTAGCACAGTTTACTGCTGTGTCTCTTCAGAAGGATGATAATGCCTTTGTTAAGTATAATGCAGCAAGTGCGTCATTCCTAGATAACACTACAGTATCTAATATTCACAGTGATTCTGAAGCAAAATATAAACCATCATATTACAACTTCCATATCAAAGCATCTAACAATGCGGTATGTCAGTTAGTATCTACCTTTGCTATTGGATTCTCTCAGCAATTTGTAACTGAAAGCGGTGGTGACTTCTCCGTAACAAACTCCAATTCAAACTTTGGACAGAATGCTCTTATATCCAAAGGATATCGTGAAGAAGCATTTGCTCAAGATGACGTAGGATATATTTCGCATATTATTCCTCCAAAACTGATTACATCAGAACCATTTAATCTTGAGTTTAATCAAATTGACGTAGCAAAAACAGTTTCGGTTGCTAATACTTCAAGACTGTATCTTTATTCTAAAACAAACATTTCAAATCCACCAGAACATAGTATTCAGGGATATAGAATTGGTGCTAAGACAAATGATGAGATAAAGGTTGGTATTTCTCTCAACGGTAGTGGATTAGAAACTGAGTATAAGGCAAGAATTGTAATGCCTTCTACTGCTTATAGTGGTGAAGAAGTATCGTCAATCAAACGCAGAACAGTTGGAAGAGTTGGAACAAGTAATAGTATTACTGCTAACACATTAACATTTACTGAAAATCATCAGTTATCACCTGGTGAAACTATTAGATTTATTTCAGATAATGCCAGACTTCCTGATGGTATTGATAATAATAAAGTATACTTTGCTATCACTGATGGAGTAAATCCAAATCAAATCAAAATTGCCTCTTCTTTCAATGAAGCATTAGAAGGAAATGCAGTTACGATCAATAGATTTGGTGGAACTATTATTTGTGAGAGTCGTGTTAGTGATAAAGTTGTTGGAGATGTAGGACATCCAATCCAGTATGATACTACTAACTCTCAGTGGTATGTTCAAGTTTCTGGTGCTTCTACTGAGAACACAATCTATTCAAACATTGTAAGTCTCGGTACAACTTCTCTTGGTGAAGCAACATCAAGAACCTATATCACAAGACAAGCAGATACGAGAAGTCTATCTGATAAGGTCTATAAATTTAGATGGGTTATTCCTTCTAGTAGTGGAATCACTTCAGCAAGACCTCCTAGAGTTTCTTATGTTCTAGAAGAGTCTAATGATACTACTGGTGATACTAATGCTGAAGTTCAACTTCAATACAGTCCTACGACTGTAACTATGAATAACCTCAGTGAAATGAGGAACTTTAGATTTATTCGTTCCGCATCATATAACGCAGGATTCATTACAGTTGTAACTGAAGTACCTCATGGACTTAATGCTGGATCGGAAGTAAGACTTAATAATATTACTAGTTCCAATAACACGACAGGTATTGGTAACTCAGCATACAATCAAAAGTATACAGTTGCTCTTACACCAACTGCTACTTCATTCGTTGTTCAGACTACAACAGGAGACCCTGGAACATTTACCAATAATACTTCATTAAGAACGATTGATCTGCCTAACTTCCAAAGAGTAAGAGCACCCAATAACTATTACATTTATGAAGTTGAGACAGTAAGACAGTATGAAGCAGGTACTCAAGATGGTATTTACTATCTTTCTATTGTAGATGCTACATCCACACCTACGATTGCTCCATTCACAGATAGAAGTGAGTTTGCTTTCTCTCAACCTATTCAGAAGTATTATCCTCAGTATAATAGAGACAATCCTGATTCTGACCCACAAAATGCTATTACATATGCTCCTGCTGAAAAGTTAGGACAAGTTGTTGTTGATGATGTACAAAATAGTTTAACAAAAACCACAGTTGATAGAGGTCTTTATGATCTATCAGTTGGTGCTGCTGTTACTGATATCGTTTCAAACTCTGCAGGAACAGCACATACTATTTTCACCAATATTGAGCACGGACTCAATAGAATCACAACACTTTCAATCAATGCTCCTGGTGCTGGTTATGGTAATGGAACTGGAGGAGAAAACCTTTATAATGCTACTTTAACTGGTTCTGCTACTGGTTCTAATGCTACAGCAAGAATCACAGTTAATGCTTTAGGCGAAATTACTAAAGCTGAAGTAATGAGTCCTGGAACCAACTACCAAGTTGGCGATGTTCTGTCTGTATCTGGAACAGCAACCACTACTGGATTTAGTGCTGGTAGTCTGACAGTTGATAATATCTATGATAATGTTGGTGATACTGTAAGAGTATCTGGAATTACATCATTCTCGTATAAGCAGTATAATCAACTGTATAGGATTACAGGCATTGGAACCGATACTGAGATTCAAGCAGTTTCTATCAGTACAGTAAGAGGTGCTTCTACTACAGGTATTGGTAAGACTGTATCTGCAATCTCATTTGCTGGATTAACTGGTCCAACATTATCTGTATCTAATATTGTTTATGATAATAAGACAGGACTCGGCACAGTCACTACAAGTTCCAATCATAACTATAGAACTAATAATCAAATTGTTTTCTCAGGTGCTGGAGCACCAATCTATAATGGAAGCAAACTTGTTACCGATGTTGTAGGACTTACAACGTTTGTTGCTAACTTTGGTAAGAGCACGACTGTTCCATCGGTCACAGGCACAATCAGAACACATAATCCTGGTTTGGTCGCACAACCTGGAGCACTTTCGCTATATGATGAAAACTTTGGTGGAAGAGTTCTTAATGTTTACGAGAATCTTACAACACAATTAGTATCTGCTGTTGCAAATGCTACAACAGATGAATTAAATATACTATCTCTTTCAAACTTTGACCTCAAGATTGGTGATTATCTGAGAATAGATGATGAAATCATGAGAATCAAGACTACCGTAACTGGTAATCCAGTCAAGGTATTCAGAGGATTGTTTGGTACACAAGCAAAATCACATATTACTGGTTCTGTTGTTATCCGAATCACAGTTTCTCCACTTGAACTTAGAAGACCTTCAATCACTCGTGCTTCTGGTCATACTTTTGAATATCTAGGATTTGGTCCTGGCAACTATTCAACCGCATTGCCTTCTAAGCAGTCAGGAGAACCAGATGCTATTGATCAACTCAATGCTCAGAAACTAAACACTGTTGGCGGTGTTAACGTATTCACGGGTATGAATGACCGTGGAGACTTCTTTATTGGTAATAAGAGAATCTCATCCAGTACAGGTAAAGAGGAGGTATTTGATACACCTGTACCTTCTATCACTGGTGAAGATATTACAGCACTAGGAACTAATATTCCTGTTGATATTCTTGAAACAACCAATCAGACAGTCAAAAATACAATGATTGTTGAGGGTGGTCCTGCTAGCAATCTACTCTCTCAGTTTGATGGACCTGTCTTGTTCAATGAGAAAGTAACATCTACATCTGAGAAAGGACTTGAAGCACAGCATATCTATATTCAAGGTGCTGCTAATGTTTCTAGAAAGTATACAGTTGGTATTTCTACACCAACTAGTGCTGGAACTCAAGGAGACGTGGTTTGGAAGTCTTCACCTGTTGAGGGTGGAAACTGGGGTTGGGTTTATACTTCTGATAATGCGTGGTATCCATTCGGAAATATCAGCATTGATGCCAACTCAAATACCTATATCTTTGATAAGGTAGGAATCGCAACCACATCGCCTGGTGATTGTTCGCTTAAGGTTGGTTCTGGAACTTCATTGTTCTGCGTTGATTCTAATGGAGTTGGAATCGGTACTACAGCAAATACGAGTGCTAAACTTAATGTTCAAGGTACTATTGTTGCTACTGCGTTCACAGGAGATGGTTCTGGACTTACTAATCTTCAGAACGACAGTCTTTGGAATGGAGTTACCGGGGTTGGAACAGGAATTTATCCTACTAGTAATATAAATGTTGGTGTTGGAACTGAGAATCCAAGTGGAACTTATACTTTAGAACTCGGTACAGCAGGCACAGGCAAGACTGACCTTTATGTCGCTAACAAAGCACAATTTATTGGTACTGCTCGTTTTGATAATGACGTTACTATTACCGGTAGAGTTACCGCAACTAATTTTGATATAAATTCTTCTTCATCCAATATTATAGTTGGTGTTCTTACTGCTACAAATATTAAGGTTGGAACAGGCGGAACGATTCTTACTACAACTGCTACTGGGGTTGGTATTGGATCTACAACACCAACTACTGAACTTGATGTTCCTGGACGCGCAAGAATTCAGTCAACTTACTCACTCACAACTTCAGTTACCAGTGCAAGTAACATTGTAACGATTGATCTTACAAAAGGTCAGGTATTTAACCTAACTACTACTGAGGACATCACCTCATTTGTACTGACAGGTGCTAGAGCAGATTCAGCACAATCATTCACACTCAAGATTACACAGGGTTCATCACCACGTAATGTAGGCATTGCTACGTTTAAAACGATAAGTTCTGCATCTATTCCTGTTCTATTTCCTGGAGGTGGATTATTGCCAACCGTCACGGTTTCTGCTGGAGCAACAGATATCTACTCGTTTATGACTTTTGATGGTGGACAATCACTCTTCGGCGTCGTTGGAGGTCAAAACTTCGTATGATGAACTTTTACAGCAAAGTACCTACAGAACTACATCTTAACGGACCAAACGTTAAGATTAGTACTAATCCTGTTAATGTAACGGCAAGTTTAGCAGGTGTGGCTACATTTACAGCAATATCAACTGCTACCTTTCCTTATAATGAAACGAATGGAACATTTAATTTCCAATGGTATTTTGATGGAAACAAAATTAATGATACTTCAGTAGATTCTAGTAGTAATGCTTCTATTGAAAGTTCTTCCGGGATCAGTACGTTTACACTTAATGGTATTAATGGTAATGATAACCAGAAACCTGTTTTTGTTGTAGCAACATATAATCCAGGACCAGATGAAAATATTATTAGTTATCCTGCTGAGGGTATTAATAAAGCAACATCTTCTTCTGCTATATTGACTGCTGCTCCATCCATTGTAATTACAAAACAACCATCAACTGTTCTTATTGGATCTGGTAATACTGCTGAGTTCTCAATAGATGCAGAGATATCACCGTCCGCTAATGTCCCCATCTCATATAAGTGGGAACTAGAAGGATCTGAGTTAACAAATGGAACTAAGACTAAAACAGTTCAAGTCGCTGGTGACACATTTCCTAAAATGACTATCACTAATGATACTAATAGTAATGTAACAACTATTGATTGGAGTCAACTTTCTGTTTATGATTCTTTTGCAGCAGGGATAACTTATAACCTCACTGTGACTGGTGGCAATTTGACTACTACTTTGATAGCAAATGGTGCCGGTGGTGGTACATCTCGTGGGAGAAGTGTATCTGGTGGTGCTGGTGGAGAATCGACAGGAACATTTACATTTTTGGATGGTCAAACATATAAACTTAGAGTTGGTGGTGCTGGTGCAAATGCTGGTGCTGGTGGATTTTCTGGTGGTGGAAATGGTGGTGGTGGAGAGGGATTAGGTGGAGGTGGTGGTGGTTTCACTGGACTCTTCTCTGATTCAATCACTATTGGAAATGCAGTAATCATTGCTGGTGGAGGTGGTGGCGGTGCTAATGACCCTGCTGCTGGTGGTGCTGGTGGTGGACTTACTGGAGGTGCTGGCGGTAATGGACCTGGACCCAGAGGCGGAGGAGGAGGAACACAATCTTCAGGTGGATCTGGTGGATCTGGTGGTGGAGGAGCACTCCAAGGCGGACCAGGTGCAGCAGGTGGCGGAGGAGGATATTATGGTGGTGCTGGTGGAAATCCCTTCCCTTCATGCTGTGCTGATGGTGCAGGAGGCGGAGGATCAGGATATATTGGTGGTGTAACTGACGGAACAACCACATCTGGTGCTGGTGCTGAAGCAGCACAAGATGGTTCTTTCTCTATTACGAGGGTATCAACAACAAAAACTGTAACAACTACTATAAGTGGTGCTGGTACAAATAATCTAAAAATATTTTCTAATGATGTTGATTATGGTGGTGCATTGAAATGCGTATTATCAGCATCTGGAGTTCTCAACTCACCACTAGAATCTAATTCTGTTTCTTATGATGTTATTCCTCCAAGACCGATTGCTCAGTTTGAAGGATATAGTTTTGATAATAAATATGCCACTGCATCTATAGATTTAAATCTGGCGGATTATACTCTTACTGATTCTACTTTTGGATCAGATTATGGTATTATTCAATTCCACGTAAAAGAAATAGACACTATAATTCAGTTAGATGTAAAGGCATCTGCTGGAGCAGATTTTAGTTTTGTAGGTGGAGAAGGAGGAACAAGTTCTTTTACATTCCTTGCCCGTAGAAATGTTGAATATACGATTCTTGGTGTTTCTAATAACTCTGCGGTGTTCATCTATGAAAAATCACAACTTATTGCGGTTGTTGGTAAAGGAGGAGATGCAGGAACAAACGGAAAAGGTGGAGCAGGTGGTGGCGTAAGAAGTGATGGTGCAGTTGGTCAAGGAAATGGTGCTGGACAAGGAGGAAGTATTCAAACTCTGCAAGTATCTAATGGCATATTCGGATCTGTTGTGAGAGATTATGTGACTCTTCCGACAGTTTATACTGGAGATACTATTGCTGATGCTCCCGATGGAGGAGTAACAATCACTTGTAGTAGAGGGAGTTATTGGGCAGATCAAGGTATTGCTGCTTGTAGTGATATTAGTTCTAGAGAGATTCAGTTTAATAATATTGATGGAACTACTATAACTCAAAGTTCTTCACTTTATAGAGGATTTAAACCTGGATATACTATCAGCGAAACTGCTGGTAAGACCTTAGATCCTACTAATGGCGGAAATGGAGGCGTTGGTGCCACTGGTGGTAATGGAGCATCTAGTAATGGAGGCGGTGGCGGTGGTTCTGGATATGAAAATGGTTCTATTAGTGTATTGTCCTCTACTCAAGGGGGAAATACGACGAAGAAGTCTTCTGTTAAATTCAAATCCATAAGCACAGGTGGATTATATGTTGATGGTGCTGGAAGAATATTGATTCTTTCTTGTGCTACTCCTAATAAAGATCCTAGAACATTATCAATAACAGGAGGTAAAGTCCTTCCTGGAACTGATTCTTGTATTGATGATACTAGATGGCAGGCATATCTTGCCCTTGCTATATCTACAAATGGATATAGACTTGGTGTTACTTTGGACAATAGTGCAACAAGAATTATCGATCCAACATCAAATAACATTAGAAGAATGTTAAATGCGAATGTGTTTACTTTGAGAACAAGTTTGCTTGGTTGGACCCCTCCAAATGACATTGTATCTCCCAATATTGGATACGCAAATAGACTAACACTTGCTTGGGATGAAACAAGCGGTCAAACAATCACTGGCTTAGATTATTCACTTATGTGGTGGGTTAAAGATTCTGGATTTGGATATTATGGTGAATCTTCTAATCCCTTCTGGACAAATCCTATAGCTAGTTACTCACATTCCACTGCTAACTGGTGGATACTTCCTCCAGGAGTACCTAACTTTTAGTATAAATAATAAAAAAACTGAGGGGAAAGTGAACCTCGATCTAATATGGCTGTAAATAAGAATTTTGTAGTCAGAAATGGCATAGAAGTAGCAACAGACTTAATCGTTAGTTCTGTTGGACTTGATGCTGTCGGTCTAGGCACTACTACCCCAACTTCCAGAGTTGATGTTGCTGGTGGTTTAGTTGCAGATAACATACTCTCCCGTGCATATGGTATAACCACATCACTGGGAGAGTTTAATGTAGGTACTGGCGGCACTATTATTAGTGCTATTCCTGACCAAACGAAGATAGGTTTTCATACCTCTTCTCCGTCTTTTAGTTTTCAAATTGATCAACCGACTGCGGACCCTACTTCACTATATGTGAAGACTGGCGACATAGTTATCAATGATGGTAACTTAAAGGTAAGTGGTGTATCATCAATCGGATACCTCGATGTAGGTGCTATTGAAGCAACCGGCATTAGAGTTACTGGCGTCACAACTATTGCGTCAATAGACGCACAAGGAGCACACGTTGGTGTTGCTACTGTTATCAATCTAGATAATACTGGTGCTGATATCGGTATCGCAACGATTACTAATCTAATCAATACTGGTGCGACCATTGGTATTGCGACGATTACTAATCTAGTTAATACTGGTGCTGATATCGGTATCGCAACGATTACTAATCTAGTTAATACTGGTGCGACTATTGGTGTTGCAACCATTGGTCTAATATATGGTGATGGTTCCAATATTACTGGTATTGCTACAAATCTAACAGCAACTATCGGTATTAAATCTGAGGGAAACAACATTGGTTCAGGTATCACTCAGATTGATTTTAAATCAACAAATGGAACTGCTATTGCAGTTGATGTTCCTCCAGCAACTGCTGCTGGGGTTGCAACCGTCACATTTACACCTGGTGTATCTATTGGACTCGTAATCGCTCTTGGATCGTAATCGCCTTAGGCGGTTAATAAATATCACTAACACTTAAAGAAAAATGGCAGAAGTTTTTACCAACGCACAAATAAGGGGGGCAGGATCTGTATCTACCAAAACTGGTGGAACAATTGGTGCTACCGCTACTACAATCACAGGCATTACTACTACTAGTATTAATGTCGGAGATATTGTTGATAATCAACACTTCCGTGGTGGAGCAAAAGTAAGTGTTATTGGATCTGGTCAAGTTACCGTCGATAAGACATCAACAAATACTGGGTCTGCTACAGGACAATCTGTAAGTTTCCTGGGACCTACGACAGCATATACATCACCTGGTGCTACTAAATCTATTTTGATCGGCGGTACTTTTGCGAATCTAACTGATAGCAATATAAATGTTTCGATTGAGATTAAATCTGGGTCAACATCGACCAATATTGCTAATGATATTCCAATCCCTACAGGAAGTTCATTCGTTATCAGTGATGCTGGTAAAGTTATTATGTTAGCAGCGGATGAAATCCGAGTATATTGTGATACAGTAAATGCAGTTGACGTAACACTTGGTATTCTCCAGGGGGTTAGCTAATGGCAGATCGTAACGGATATATTGGAAGAGCACCCGGCGATAGTGCTATTACTATTGGAAGGCAGGTAAACACTCTTTCCGGTGTACAAACTTCATTTACATTTGCCTCTGGATATACACCAGGTCTTATTGATGTATACGTCAATGGAACAAAACTGATTGATATCTCTGACTTTACTGCTGCAGATGGTAGTACTGTATCATTGATTACACCAGGACAGAGTGGTGATGTTCTTGAGTTTATAGCATATAAGGCATTTAATGTCAGCAATGTAACAAATGCTTCTGGTGATTTTTCAGTAGATAATAACCTTACAGTTGGAGGTTATGTTTCTGCTGGTGGAACAGTCACAGGTACAGCATTTTACGGAAGTGGAACTAACTTAACTGGTATTGTTACAAGTATCACTGCTGGTAGTAATATTAGTGTAAGTGGTGCGACTGGTAATGTAACAATCACCGGATTAGCAAACACATCTAATGTAGTTGCTGATAGTCTTGTTGTTACTGGAATCAGTACACTTGGAGTTACCAAAGCAAACTCATTGGAGGGTCCAGTCACATCAACTGGAGTAAACGTAACTGGTGTTGTTACCGCAACATCATTCGTAGGTTCTGGAGCACAACTAACAGGTATTGCCCAACCCACACAACTTGATATCACTTCATCACTATTCACTTGATAAATAAAGGAAAAACAGTAAGATGACACTTAAAAAGACACAACTATTGGATATAGTTTCTGTAACTGGTGTATCAACAGTTGGTATTCTTACTGTTGGTGTAACAGAAACAGCAGGTGGAGTGGGTATTGCATCCACTACCTATCTCAAAAATATTATTATGCACAACACTGGACTTGGTACTGCTAGGGTTTCGCTCTACATGAACCCTAATACTGAACTAGTGTCTGTTGCTGTAACAGCAAATAGATTTTTGAGAATTGATATTGCACCAAATGAGACAACATTCTTTGAGAGCACATATCCTATTGTGATGACTAATAGAGATGCTTTATCTGTAGAGATTACACCTCCAGATTCAGGTGGAACAGGTATTGGTTCAGCAGTAAACTTTATCGTCAACGGCGACACGGATGTTTGATTATGGGTATCAAAGCATTTAATCACGGAAACGACTTTGTTAATAAGTTTTTGAGGTCTCGTGGAGGAGATTCAACTGGACTTGATGCAGTAACTCCATATGTTGCACCAACACCACAAGGATTAACAGCAACTGGTGGTGTCATCAGTGATTATACTTCTGGTAGTGATGTTTATAGAGCACATGTCTTTACTTCATCAGGCACTTTTGATGTAACTGCTCCTGGTGATTTTGGTGATACTGTTGAGTATCTTGTGGTTGCTGGTGGCGGCGGCGGTGGTGGCGGTTTCTACGCAGGTGGTGGTGGTGCCGGTGGTGTAAGAACTAATCTTCCTGGACACCCTTTAGCTACTGGTAATCCAACTTGGACAATA
>Ga0222719_10001847_pt1 | contig 20027 bp, 16 predicted proteins | sample C33_34DmetaG_FD_165039 | JGI IMG/M metagenome (GOLD analysis project Ga0222719, IMG submission 165039) | Estuarine water microbial communities from San Francisco Bay, California, United States - C33_34D | ecosystem: Environmental > Aquatic > Marine > Unclassified | place: USA: California... | reverse complement strand
TCTGAAATACTCGACTTACCTGCAACAGAAGGTAGTGATACTACCTTAAGAGATTTATTATCAACTTATGAGCAAGAAATGCAAATTTCAAATGCTGTAGTTGCACAAGCAGAAATAGATTCTCCTAAAAGCGGATTTGACATTGACCATTACTACACTGTTGCTACAAACGATGACGGTACTGTTGCACTTAAAACAGCAGACGAAACAGATTTGGATGCAAGTAATATTAGTATAGGTGCAGACGAAGTTACTGATAGACCTGACAGAGAAGGTTACACAGGCTATCTTGTTGGCACAGGTAGCGATACACCAAACGGTGCGCCTTTTGGGTTCGGTATACAATTTCCGAGAGATAAACAAGAAGGTGATTACTTTTTAAGGACAGATTTTTTGCCAAACAGAATGTTTAAATACGACGGTACACGCTGGGTTAAAGTACAAGACGATGTACGTATGGAATTAAGTAATACACTTGAAAGACAAACACAAAAAACATCATTTATAAACAATGCAAAGACTTCTGAGATTGGCGGCGAAACTGTTACCGAAAGGCAGAGTCTTACTAAAGCACTTAGACCAAGGGCAGATAACTAATGCAATTTTTCTACGACGGACAAATAAGAAAGTATACTACGCAAATGATGCGTATACTCAGTAACTTTCCAGTCAAAGATGGAAAGGGCAATATAAAAGATGTACCTGTGATGTACGGTGATTTAACTAGACAAGTTGCTAGTATTATTAGAGAAAACTCAGAAAATAAATTACCAAGTGCGCCGCGCATTAGTGTGTACATTACAGGATTAGAATTAGATAAATCCCGCTTACTAGACAGTACATTTGTTAAAAAATCTAATATTAGAGAACGTGCATATAACGAAGACACAGGCGAGTACGAAAACTATCAAGGTAAAAACTATACTGTTGAAAGGTTAATGCCAACTCCGTATTTAATGAGATTAAACGCTGATATATGGGCAAGTAATACTGATCAAAAATTACAAATACTTGAACAAATATTAGTACTATTTAATCCTAGTTTAGAAATGCAAAAAAGCGATAACTTTATAGACTGGACTGCTATTACTGTTGTTAATTTAGAAAACGTTACTTGGTCTAACCGAAGCGTTCCAGTTGGTGTAGATAGTGAAATAGATATTGCAACACTTACATTTAGTGTACCCATTTACATTAGTCCGCCAGTTAAAGTTAAGAAAATGGGTGTAGTTACAAACATTATCACTAGTATGTTTGACGAAACTAGAGGTACAATTGAAGACGGAGTAAGTGCTCCTCAACTTAACCAATTTGACGATATAGCAGTTGCAGGAAGTACTGAAAATAAATTCGGTAAGAAAGCATCTACATTATTAGCAACAGAAATGGCAAACGTAAATTACAATACATATGGTGTTTATCTTGAAAACAATCAAGCACAATTATATGCAAAAGGCAAAGTAGGCGGTGTTAGCTGGGAAACAATTACCGAAGGATTGCCGGGACAATATGGCGCAGGTGTAAGTAGAATATACTTAACTAACATTGATACTGATATAACAGTTACCGGTACATTTGCGTTAAACCCGTTAGATTCAGGTATTATTCAAATTGACTTTGACGAAGATACATTTCCACAAGATACTATTATTGAAGGAAGAACTAGTATTGATTATATTATTGACCCTACTACATTTAATCCTTTACAATACTTAAACTCCGGGCTAAGACTTTTAATATTAGACGACATTGGCAAAGAAGGCGAAACTGTACATGCACAAGCATGGACTAACAATGACGGAACTGGGCTGGTTGCCAAGGCAAACGATATTATTGAGTGGGACGGCAGCAAATGGAATATTGTATTTGATGCAAGTGCTGCAACTGCTACAACCTACACAACAAACTTAAACACCGGAGCACAATACAAGTACGACAACAACGAGTGGCTTAAAGCTGTCGACGGAGATTATCCAGTAGGAACGTGGCGCATCGACCTAGGCGGGTAAGTACTAGTATGAACAATATTATATGCAGTGGTGCTCTCTTTTATACTCTTGATACTAATAGATTTCTTTTCTTACATCGAGCTGGAGGTAAGAAAAGTGACCTTTGGGGTCTGGTCGGTGGCGGCAATGAAGCAGGCGAAACTCCATGGGAAGGACTACAAAGAGAGATTTCGGAAGAAATTGGATTTATTCCTGATATAAAGAAAACTCTACCTTTAGAAAGTTTTGTTAGTGCAGATACAAAATTCCATTTTCATACATATCTTTGTATAATAGAAAAAGAATTTATTCCAATATTAAATAGTGAACACAACGGATATGCATGGTGCAGTTTCCGTATGTGGCCGAAACCGTTACACCACGGATTACGAAATACTTTGCAAAGTAAAGTTAATTTAAGCAAGCTAGAAACTGTATTCCAAACTATTAATTTACTTGACAATTAATTTATTAGAAAGTATAATAAAAGTATGAAGGTTTTAGTTATAGGCGACATAATCGTCGACAAATATATTTACGGTACATCAAAAAGACTTAGTCCAGAAGCACCTGTTCCAGTAGTAACATATCAGCGTGAAGTTGAAACAGTTGGCGGTGCTGGCTTAGTTTATGAGAATCTAAAAAGTCTCGGTGTAGATGTTGAGCTTGTTGATTTCTTTGACAAAGCTAGTGTAAAGACTAGAGTAATCTGTGACGGTCATTACATAACACGCATCGACGACGATTACATTGCAGATGGTAATACATTCCTTACATATATTCTATCACAAGACTTTGACGAATACGACTATGTTATCCTAAGTGATTATAACAAAGGTACACTAGACGAAAGTGTTGAGATCATTAAACATCTTAATACATACAATTGTCGTGTTATTGTTGATCCTAAAGAAGATGCAAGTCATTACGAAGGCGCTTGGCTAGTAAAACCTAATTACAGTGAATTTACTAAGTTTGGATTTACAGATTGGCAAGGTAATATTATTACAACCAATGCTGGCGAAAATGTAGTTGCTACCATAGACAGTATCGAATACAATGTTCCTGTAGATGCAAAAGAAGTTGCAGATGTAACTGGTGCAGGTGACTGTTTCTTAGCTGCGTTTGTGTATGCACTTACACGAGAATACGATTACCAAGAATGCTTAAAGGTAGCTGTTAAAGGTTCTACAGAAAGTGTTAAGCACGTAGGCACATACATGCTACAGCAACATGATCTAGAAGAAAGAGTTATCTTTACTAACGGAGTGTTTGATATACTACACACGGGTCATTTTGAGCTACTACAAGAAGCTCGTAGCATTGGTGACAAACTTATTGTAGGAATTAATAGTGACGCAAGCGTGAAGCGTCTTAAAGGCGAAGATCGCCCTGTTAATAATATTGCAAAGCGCATTAGTCAATTAGAAATATTACCGTGGATCGACGAAGTAATTGTATTCCACGAAGATACACCATACGAATTAATTAAAGAAATTAAGCCGCATGTAATAGTTAAAGGCGGCGACTATACAGTAGAACAAGTTGTAGGACACGATTTGGCACAAGTACACCTTGTGTCAACAGTTGACGGTTATTCAACAACAAATATTATAGGAGAAATAAATGAATCTTAATCTTATGGTAATAGACGATTTTCTAGACGACCCTGAAAAAATTAGAAAATTTGCATTACAATGCAATTTTGATATCCGTGGAAATTATCCCGGAGTGCGGGCAAAGTGGGAAAATACAGAATACGAACAAGAGCTAAATCACAAACTGGAAGAATTAATTGGTACTCCTGTAGATCATGAAGGCGCAAGCAAAGAATTTCAAATTTGCACAGAATTTGAAGACGACAATTGGATTCATCATGATACAAAACATTTAGCAGGTGTTCTATACTTAACGCCCGATGCACCTTTAGAATATGGTACCAGTATTTTTAGACACAAAAACACAGGTTTAGTATACGGGTACAATCATCAAGGCGAAGATTTAAGAAACGAAGACGAGTGGGAAGAAACTATCAGAATAGGTAATGTATATAACAGACTTATTTTATATAACGGGTTTCAATATCATCGTAGTAATAATTTAGGATTTGGAAGAAGTTTAGATTATTCTAGACTTACACAGGTATTTTTTATGAATTTGGTAAAAGAGCAATGAGAATATTAGTTACAGGACACAAAGGATTTATAGGATCTAATCTTGCATTATATTTGCAAACACAAGGTCACGAAGTTGAAGGGTGGGAATACGTTCCTAATACTATTCCAGATCCTAGTAATTACGATTGGGTTTTACATATTGGTGCTAACAGTTCTACAACAGAAACTGATGTTGAACTTATTATGGAGCAAAACTTTGAACACAGTATGCGGTTATTACAAGCATGTGACATGATGGGTACAAACTTTCAATATGCGTCCAGCGCAAGCGTATACGGTCCTACAACACACTTTACTGAAGCTGGGCCTTTACAACCACAAAGTCCGTATGCTTGGACAAAATATTTATTTGATCGATTTGTTGAGCAAAATATTGATAATTTTCAAGTTCTAGTACAAGGATTTAGATATTTTAATGTATACGGTCTTGGTGAAGATCATAAAGGTGATCAAGCAAGCCCGTATACTAAATTTACAAAACAAGCAAAAGATACTGGTGTTATTAAACTATTTGAAAACAGTAATAATTATAAGAGAGACTTTGTATGTGTAGAAGATATTTGTAAAGTGCATGATTTAATGCTAGAACAAGATACATCAGGAATTTACAATATAGGCACAGGAATTCCAGAAAGTTTTGAAGAAGTTGCTAATGCTGTTGCTAGTAAGTATAATGCAAAAATCGAATACATTGCAATGCCCGAAAATCTCAAAGGCCAATACCAAGATTATACCTGTGCAAATACAAAAAAGTTAACTAATATTATAGACATAAACTTTAAAAAAATTAAGGATTATATAAATGAAGTATGAGATTAGAGATCCGTTTGGGCCTTCAATATATAAGTCAAAACTTACAGACGAGCAAGTTAAATTTTTAAAGAATGTTTCAGATACCACACGAGAAAAAAATATTAGCAGAGGTAAGAATCTTGCGGGCAATATACAATTACAATTAACTTCTGAAATTAATGACAAGGATTATTTTATTATGTTTATCAGTGAGCATATTAAGAACTATGCAGAACATAATTTAAACAAATATAAAAAAGATGTATTTGATAATAATTATGATCAAATAAACGGAGTTGACTTTGTAATTGCAGAACCCGGTCCTTGGATAAATTATCAAAAGCAATATGAATTTAATCCTATCCATTCTCATACTGGGATTATTAGCTCAATTATTTACATAGATATACCTGAAGAAATTGCTAATGAAAAGGAAAAGATTCCTATTAACAGTAATACGCGATGTCCCGGAGAATTAGGATTTGTACATGCTGATGACGGAGTTATAAGTAACATACATGTTACCCCTGTAACAGGAGACATATATTTGTTTCCGTCAGTTCTTAATCACACCGTGTATCCATTCCATAGTAATGTTGAGCGCATTAGTATGAGCTTTAATATAGCAGACTTAAACATTCATAATTAAGAGGAAAAACAATGACCGACACACCAACAAGACTACAAGGTGCAGTGCCAAAGGGATGGGGATATGAACTTATATTTGCATCTAACGACAAGTATTGCGGGAAAATACTGTTCTTTGAAAAAGCAGGTAATAAATTTAGTATGCACTTTCACAAAGAAAAAGACGAAACTTGGTTTGTAAATAGCGGAAAGTTTAAATTAAGATATATTGATCCAAAAAATGCTCAGCTTATAGAAGCAGAACTTAAAGAAGGTGATGTATGGAATAATCCTCCTTGTTTGCCGCATCAACTCGAAGCACTAGAAGACGGATCGAGTATTACAGAAGTAAGTACTCCAGATAGTGTAGAAGACAATTATAGAATTATTGCTGGCGACAGTCAAAAAGTAGTTAAAGAAGAATCTAATGGATAATATGTGGGGACCGCAAGCACAGGACGATCCTTCTAAGTATACAAACTGTGTAGTTGGGCTAGATCGCGACGGTACTATTAATGAAGATTTAGGAACATATGTTACTAAGCCTGCAGACTTTATTCCTATAGATGGAAGTTTAGAAGCAGTAGCATTACTAAGACAAAAAGGTCATAAGATAGCTATCATATCTAATCAAGGCGGAATATTTAAAGGCATTATGTCTACACAAGAAGTTGATGCAATACATGAATATATGTTTAAGCTACTAGGCGAGGCAGGATGTCCTAGTATTGATGCATTATATTATAGTGAATCAAGTGATAAAAAAGATATATTTGCAAAACCTAATACTGGTATGTTTAAACGATGCGAAAAAGAATTTCCATATATTAAATTTAAATCTGGATTTTATGTAGGAGATAAACTAAGTGATCTTAAAGCTGCTGTTAAAATCGGTGCAAGGCCTGTATTAGTAAGAACTGGTTACGGATTAGAAACCGAACAACAACTTAGTAAATTTACATATAAGAAACTAGCAAAACAAACTTATATATTTGATAATTTACTAGAGTTTGCACAGGCAATTTAAGCCTGTGCTTCACCCCATCTTAGAATAACATTCGAATCAACCGCTGCACCTGTAACTTTATAGATGTTAATTGCAAGAACATCTGGGCCGTTCGGGAATGTACCACGTCCGCCTAGTGTAGTATTTGTTAATTCTTTCAATTTGTCTAGCATAAGTTCAGCACGTTCGCCTGGCTGTGCAATAAACGAAAATACAGTTTCGCCTGGCTGTGCATACGGAGGTTCAATAAATTCAAACTGAACCTGTCCTGTTCCAGCTGCTAATGTTCCACTAAAGGTGTTATTAAATGTAACTTCATAATACTCAGTTCCAGCAAAGTTTTCTAATGAAACATTTGCAATTGAAGAGTTTGAAGGAAAGGTAACATCGCCGCCTGATTGTGTAACTGCTGTACCTGCTGTTGCATTAGATGCTTCAAAACTAGTTTTATCAAAATAAGCAAAGTTTCTGTTTTCTAATGCGCCACCAAATGATACAGTAAATGCATTCGATGTATTTCTGCTTGTGCTGCCATTAGTTCTTGGACTAATTCTAAAGTAACCGTAGTTACTTGTAGGAGATATATATCCTCCTGTAATAAAGGTATCAGCTTGAATACCATTACCCGAAAGTGCTAATCCACTTACAATTCCTATATCATTAGATCCAAAAGTATTTCTATAGTCAGTAGCAGATATCCAAACAGTATCTCTGTTGTTACCTGTGTTATTCTGACCTGAATTTAATTGTGCTGTTGCAGTCGATGCTGCTGTAGCTGTTGTGTTAACCGCTGCTGCACCTGTGCTCCACTGTACAGAACCGCCAGCAGCAATTTGCGCAAAGCTAGGTTGTCCACCTTGGGCTTCTGTAGCAAGTGTTTGCCATGTAATGTTGTTTGGATTCAACGGATAGTTTTTAGGATTAAGAACACCTTCAATAACAATGCCTCCGGTGCCAGTTTCTGAAGTACATTCGATACCTTGCAATAGTAGTTGTGCTCTATTTAGAAGTTCTCTTTCTCCTAAGTCACCGATGATAGCATTTGAAACACTAGGTGCTAGTCTAATTAAGAAAGCAGTTTGTTTAATAACAGTAACATTAATATTTGGTTCTGTGTAAGAGAAGATATATCCTCTATCTTCATCAAATCCGCCGTCTGTAATAAATGCTGATCCCCAGTGACTAATTAGCGGAGTAATTGTACTACTAATCAAAATTACTCCAGTTTTATTATCGTGTGTAGCAGCATCGCCTGCTGCATAAGCTCTAGATGCACCTGCTTGGAAGTTTGTAAGAGTACTTCCTCTTGTTAGTCCTGTAAGTGTATTTGTAGCCTTGTTGTTTCCAGTAAATCTAATAATTTCATTATCAATATATACAGTTCCAGTTGTTGGGAAGAAACTTGTATCCTCAAGTTCCATTGTATTTTGACTTGCATCCATTGCTTCTATAAGTTTTCCTGGAGGTCCTTCGTTGGTAACTTCATAACGCACAGGCAAGTTACCTGAACGCATAAATGCTTCTGTGTTTACGTTTGAGTTACGCATTCTGTGACAGAATACAAAGTTACCATCTGATCCACGTAGCATAAAGTCAATGAAACCAGCACCGTACCAACTGTACTGAATACCAATCATCTGCATCTTAGCATAGTCTAAATTATAACCACTAGGACCAGTACCATCAAGTGAATCTAAATTAAAGTCTTGTTGTTTGACTTTCTTATCACTAATTAACATAGCTTTTGCGCCGCTAATATCAATAACTCCTCTAAAGTCCGGTGTTACTGTCATTGATGTGGCGCTTGTAATATTAGTTACAACGTGTGTCATGCCTTTGATAATAATTCTATCACCTGCTTTAAGTTGATCTTGAAATCTAGTATTTGTTCCAGTAATAACATTTTCGTCAACTTTCATAGCGATAGTGCCTGCAATTTGCTTTGTTCCTGTACGTTGTGCTACATTTAAGTTTGTGCCGTCGTATTCCCAGAAAATACCGTTTTGATCATCAAATATACCCGAACGTACAGTTGCACCGTGCCAACTTACAACACTCATCTGTGCCGCAAAGCCTAATACTGCGCTTGTAGCGCCTAGTCTGCGTTCTGCTAAGACTTCAAAAGTTCTTTCGTCAATAATGTTAGAAACTGTATAGTCAAAACTAGGTTCAAAATAAGTTTCTGGTCCACTGTTATAACCTTCTGTTTCAACCCCAATAAGTCTAATAATACCGCCAATTTGTAATCCATGATCGTTATCGTCTGTTGTAATGGTAATTGTTGAGCCTTTTTCTACACCGTTTGATGTAACACTACGCAAGTCGTAACTCGGAGCAAACAATGCACCAGTTGTATACATAATACCTTTACCTGATTGGTAACGAATATAGTTTTTACTTTGACGTATTGCTTGTGCGCCGTGTTGTGGACCGCCTGTACCAAGTTGTACACCACCGTCATACGGTCTGTGAATAAAGAAGCTATCTGGTCTTGGATATATAGTTCCGAGAATTGCATCGTCGGTATCGGTAATATTGCCCGGAGCTCTAGCCTGGAATCTTAGTGTTGTAATACTAGGCATGTTTGTTGCAATAAATGATCCTGCAGATAATTCATGATTGTTTACACCATCGTCACTAGTTGTAGTAACAATAAATGTATCTCCAGGTACTAGTCCGTGCGCTGCTGGAAATTCTATTTCAATTGTTGCTAACGAACTGAATATAATTTCGTCTAGCCTGCTAATAGTGCCAGTTGATGATTCAGACATAGTAACAGTTGCAATAAAGTCACCAACGTCACCTAACACAGCTTCTTCGTAAGACTCACTAATTGTTGCTATTACTCCCGTTGTTACTGTGTCAACTGAAACAGTAATGTCGTTTAACGGGCTTTGACCACCAAGTTGTGATCCTAATAATAATATTCTATTACCTACTGCATAATCAGTACCGCCATTGTCTAAAGTTACACTGTATGTTCCTGCATTTCTAACTACATCAAACAATGCTCCTGTTCCAGTCGAAGCTTGATTAATTCCAGATACTCCGGTAAATGTTGCTGTACCGTTATTTGCTGTACCTGCACTTGATACTGTACTAATTAACCCAGTAGCGTCTACTGCCGTAATAGTTATTGTTAAATCATTAGTAGTATCTGCACCAGCAAGCTCACTTCCAGAAACTGTAAATGTTTGGTTAACTCCATAATCTTGACCACCTTGATCTACTGTTACAGTATATGCTCCAGCAGCAATATCAACTGTAAATTGAGCAGCTGAACCTACAAGATTTGATCCTGATACATCTTCAATAGTATTTGTATTTGCTGCTACTCCAGCTGTGCTTACTGCTGTTATACCGCCCGATCCGTCTACGTTATCAATTGTAATAGTACAATCATTAGTTGGACTTGATCCTCCTAACTCAGAACCGGATATAACAAATGTTTCAGTTGGAAGATAATTTAATCCAATACTAGTTACGGTTGCACTATAAACTGACCCGTCTCTATTAATTCTAAATTCTGCTCCAGAACCTGTTGACCCACTATATGCATATTCGCTTGAAGTGATCGGATCATATTCTGCACTAGCATCAGGAGCAGTACCGCTCACAGTTGCTGAAGTAACTCCACCAATACTGTCTATTCCTGTTATTACAACTCTAATATCGTTTGTAGGCGATGATCCGCTTGGTATAGTATCGCCACTAATAACAATAATGTCGTTAACTGTATATGCTTCACCTTCTTGACTAATTGTTATTGTATCATATGCGGCATCAGTATATCCAACATTAAATGTACCATTAAATCCTAATCCGCCGTCTACATCCGGAATAAGACCAGCAACTTGGCCAGTTCCACTAAACGCAGTACCTTCAACAGTAACTCCGTCAATTACACCTATACTAAACACACTATCAACAATAAGAACTAAATCGTTTGCAGGAGTAATCCCTCCAACATCTTCAGCTGTTATAAAAATTCTATCACCAACTTCGTATGCTTCGCCACCGTTAGCAATAGTATCTACAGTATAGACACCTCCTGTATAACTAATATCAAATTGAGCATCAAATCCAATACCATCAATATTACTTCCTGAAATTCCTGAATAAGTAGCAGTTCCGCCTACAATTGGTCTGGTAAAGGTATCGTTGAATGTTAAAGTTTGACCTTCGATTTGATTAATATAAATTGCTGTGCCGTCGCCTCTGTCAAATGCTAATCCTGTAATTATGCCTGTGGCATCAGCAACAGTTAGCTGGTTATCTCCTGCGCCAGCATCACCAACAAGATCAGCTGTTAAAAATAAGCCGCCGCCTGATGATTGCGTAATAGCTTGTGTAACTTGAGCACCTTCAGGAATATTTGATCCGGACACTAACGGAGCACCAAGTTCTGGGGTGTTTCCGTCGTACGGTATAATATTAGATCCAACTGCAACATCTAATTCTGCTGTCATGATTCCACTAAATCCGTTACTTACTACTGTAAATTCTGGGCTAACACTAATATTTGATCCTGTATAGAATCCAGCTTCTCTTAGTTGTGTATAGGTTGTAGACAGTGTTGTTGGGTTAACTGTTCCTACTTTTGCTTTAGCATAATATGTAAATGTAGTTGACGTTGGAACTGAAATTACAACAAACGAACCTTCAGCTCTACTTGCACCAGAAACACTATCCTCAAGTGCTTTAATTGTAACAGGCTGTCCTGCTTCAATACCATGCGGACCTACAGTAGTTACAGTAATCAATGATTGGCCGATGCCATCTGTTCCTGCGGATGCATCAGTTACCACAGTAAGTACATTCTTTTCTGATCCCGGTACTTCATATATACTCGGATATCCGCGCATCATACCAATAGCTGACCACTTAGTAGGCTGTAGACCATATTCAAAGTCAGCATCAAGCATTGATAGAGCAGGTGCAACACGCATACGTTCAATAGCATCTGTACCAAATGCATACGGTCTAGTAGTTGTTACACTTTCACCATTCTCTGTTTTTTCTATAAAGATTTGTATATCGTCTGTTGCAGATTGTGTACTAGTGTCTGCATTTAATTTTAGAGTGGTAACACCATCAGTTGCTTGTTGATATTTTGGAAAGTCTTCATCCGATGCTAAACTAACAATTTTTTCATTTGTAGTAGATATTACTGCTCCGGTATCGTTGTTCGTAAAGTTGAACAAAGTTGTATTAGAAGTATTGTTAGATATAAGTAATAAATCAGATAGATCATATTTTCCTTGTATCTTAATATATCCGTAACCATTTTTAATTCTAGTTGGAAGTTTTGTTAATCCGTTTTCAATAGTGTCTACTAATCTGTTAGCTAGTACCTTTATCTTGCTTGATGGTCCGGACTTTACTGAATTAGACAATGCACTGACAAATAGATGCGGTGATGTATTAGATGATATTCCAACATTTATTGTAATTGTTGTTTCTGTAGCTGCTGTAATTTTAACAGGTGCATCCCAAAACGGATCATGACCGGAAGCATTTGGTGCACCAGATCCTCTAGGATATGCATGGTTAGTTGCATGAGCATCTAAAGCACATGTAAATGTTAATCCTGATTCTGTTATATGAATTTCGTCACCAACATTAAGAGAATGTTGTCCAATTGTTAAAATCATTACTCCGGTAGCAGGTTTATAGTTTACACCTGTAGGAGTATATTGCAAATCAGTATATACTACTTTAGATATATCAATTACTTGACCAACTTCTGTCTGCAAACTTGTAAATGCAGTATTTGTAAAAATATAGTCTGTAATTAAATTTCTTATATATGTATGTGTTGATACTTCAGGTAGTCTGTCACCGTCAATTTGTGCAACTCCGTTTTCATAATACCGGCTTGCATAGTCATATAATAAAGCATTTCCGCCATATCTTAAATCATTTTTATATGCGCTTAATATAAATCCAACATCTCTTTTACACTTGTCTTCGTTATAAGTATATCCATCAAAAGGTGCATTGCCTTCGCTTACTTCATTAGTAATATATGCAATTGCTTCTGCAATTATATAATTTGTATTTGAGTCTAGTAATGAATATGCATCTGGATAAACGTATCCTTTATAAGACATTCCAGGACTAAAAACATAATTATCTATTTTTCTTTTTGCCATTATTAACTTCCAAGTGCTATCGATAGTGCAACGTCTTGACTATCTACATATGCTTTATTTGTAACATTATTTACCGTAGTAGGTGCGTTAGTGGTACTAGCTGTGGTAAATGTAGCAACAGCAGGTTCTGTTGCACCTATTACTGTATTATCTATTGCAGAACTGTATATAGGAACAGATATTCCATTACTATCTACTTCGCCTAACTTTTGACCACCAACTACTACGATAATTTTATTTTGTGCTCCAAGTGTTAGGTTTGTTCTACTGTCAAATTTAACATCGCCAACGCCTTCCATAACTAAGTTTCCACCTAGGTATAAATCTTTAGCTATAGATGTGCCGCCTTGAACACGTAATGCCCCTGTTCCTAATCCCGTAGACTGTGTAGTATTAGATATTGCAATAGATCCAAAAGAACCAGTTGGATCTATTATATTAAATTGCCCAAAAACTGTTCCGTCATCATTTTTATAAACTAATATATCGCCTGTATCGGATGTAATTGATAATTGTATAATTCCAGTAGATCTACCGTTTGCTGCAATGCCAGTATTTCCGTCACTATCTGTAATATTTGGAAATGTAGTAGACCCGTTTTCAAGGAAAACACTAAATGTTAAATCACTAAGATCTAATTCAAATGTGTATGTTTTTCCTCTTTCTAATTCGATTGTTGGATTACCTGTCAATACTCCACTAAACTGAAAAGCAGTATCAGATTCATTTTCAGTAATTACATAAGATGTTACTGAAACTGCGCCACCATCGCCGCCAGTACCGATTGCTTCTGTAGTAGTAATTGCATTTGCAATAATATTACCTAATGCATCAACAGTAAAACTTGGACTTTTAAATCCAAAGTCCGATTCAAATGGTGTGCCTGTGGCTTTTTTCATTTCATACTCCAACTAATGTATTTATCAGAAACAAATACTTAATTAAAGTTGATGTAGATTATGAAAGTATTGTACTGAATGTATAAATCTTGCAGAACGGAATGCAACATTTTTAGGGGTAGCATAAAGTTCTACATATTGATTATTTACTAATGCATATATTTCTGCCAAACTGTTATCTGTATAGTTACGAGCATATACAACAACCTTAGCTTCTGTTAAACTACTTGTAACCAAACATTTTAATATTTCTTTATTATTAGAATTTAAATCAAAGTTAATAGTATATTCTGCAGAACTTATATCACCGATAAAAAATTTATCAACTAACGTATCGTCTTGTAAATTTTTCCATGGGCCATTGTGACTAAATCCTCCATTGTTTTTTACAAGTAGAGTATCATTTAATCCATTTCCAAGATAACTATCTATATTCTTCATTTTGACTCCGAACTTACAGAGTATTTATGCGTTTTTGATAGACAATAACTTTCCATATTCAGGTAAGTATAGGTATTCAATATCACTTTCTTGTAATGTCCATAATGCATCGTCTAGCGTTTCAACTAATGGTTCGCCGCCTAGATTAAAGCTAGTATTAAAGATAATTGGACAACCAGTTTTTTCTTTAAATGCTTTGATAATATCGTAGTAATGAGGATTCTGTTCTCTGTTTACTGTTTGTATACGACACGTTCCGTCTACGTGAATAATAGCAGGAATCTTTTCTTCAATACCCGGCTGGCAGTTCACTGCATACATCATTGTAGGTGAACTTTCCATACCACGCAAATCAAACCACTCGTGTACATCTTCTTCTAAGATACTGCCTGCAAAAGGACGGAAATATTCTCTACGCTTTACTTCATTAACATGATCTTTACCATCTGGATCTGTCGGATCGTACAGTATACTTCTGTTACCTAATGCACGTGGGCCTGCTTCGGATGCTCCTTGAAATATACTAACAATATTTTTATTTGTAATTAATTCAATTAAATCATTATTTGTTGCATTAGTTACTGTTGCATTATATTGATTAGCTAGTTCTTCAATTTCCGAGTCTTTATAATCATAATGCATTCCTAAATATAAACTATCTGTAGCTGTCTCAACAGTTGCATCGTCAGTCATATGTTTATACGCCATCATTGCTGCACCCATTGCTGTTCCAGCATCATTTGAAACTGGCTCTATATATAAATTAATTCCGTCATCTTTTAATGCTTCTAAATAATGATAGTTAGCAACACAGTTAAGACCGTACCCGCCACTAACAACTACATTAGTTTTTCCTGACATTTCAACTGCTTTTCTAATAAGATTTACGACTTGTTCCTGAGTTTGTGTCTGACAAGCGTATGCTAAATCTCTTCTATTTTGAAGTTTAGTTACATCACTAGCCAATCCATCTTTTAGCTCAGTAAATAGATTAGAATTAACCAATGCACTATTTGGGTATGTTGGAATAAAAAGATTTCTGTTACTTAATGGCACAATGCCGTCTTCTTGAAAGAGTTTTGGAATATTATCATTTTCTTCGCCATATGGAAATAATCCCATAGTCTTTCCAGCTTCAATTGCGCTAAATCCGCAGTATTCTGTCACTGCTTCATAAACTTTAACAATTCCGGCTCTGTCACTAATTACACTTTCGTATGTTTCGTTTTGTATTTCTAAATTTTCTATTTGAGTTCCAGCAGCATCCCGCATACCTATATGCTTATATAAAGTTTTAAATGTTGCTGGGTATCCACAGTCAAACAATGATTCAACTTCCCATCCCCAAGTTTGTCCGTGGTCAGTTGTCATAGGAATAAATGTTCCGGCGCCGTCAACAATCACTGCAACTGCATCTTGAAATCCGCTTCGATAAAATGCACAAGCAGCATGTAATCTATGATGCATATGACTAAAGTCTAATACTTGAGGATGTTCGCCGCCTGGTTTATTGTAGCTAGGTATCTTATGATCAATTAGCCTAAGTTTTCTAGCAAATCCAGTATACATATCGTCACCAGTAAAATCAATTACGCCAGACGTGTCTGCAAGAGTTTGGGTATGAGCAATAACCATAAGATCTAGTTTATCAGTATATTCCTTTATCTTTAACATTGAAGCTAACGGACCACCGTCGTATTTTCTACGGGTAAATCTTTCTTCTTCTGTAGAAAAAATTACTTCGCCATTTTTCAGTAGGCAAACTCCGCCATTATGTCCTCGTGTAATACCTGCTATCCAAATGTCTTTATTATCTGTCATAATTATTCCTTAATCGTAGCTAAACCAGGAACTAACTTTGTTCCTTTATTTTTTTCTATAGTCTTCTTAGGAGAAGTAGTTAAAGAAGTTTTTTTAATATATTTTTCATAATTCTTTACTAATGACTTAATAATTTCATCTTCAATTAAGCTATTCATTGCCATTATGCCATCATTGTTTTTTGATACTACTTCGTCTGGAACAACTCTGATAGGATCATATTTACGTTTTCCTTCGCCCATATCTTGTATGTCAAATTTTTCATTTTCTGGAAAACTAATATTTTCTGCAAAAGTGCTGCCAGTAACTACAGTTGCAGGTTTGTCTAAACTATGTGCAATATGTTGACCTACACTGTCACAGCCTAAGAAATAATCAGCTTCTTTAATAATTGCTGCCCATTGCTTTAAACTAATTCCCGAAGGTTGTGCTACAGGCTTCGGCGTTCCTTCTTTTTGAAAGTCAAACTGTATTTCGCTCATAACAATTACAGCAAATCCCTTTTCTTGCAATTTTTTAACAATGCTTACCATATTAGCATATTCAAAACTTCTTCCGCTTGGATCAGTAATAAATCCTTGGTGTTCTCCTACTCCTCTACCAAAAGGCTGGAAAACAATCGTTTTATTACTGCCTACATTTTCAACAACTTCTTTAATGCAAGATTTTCCGTTAACTATTTCTTCTTGAGAAAGATGTATAAAAGGTTTAGGTAATTCTCTTATTCCTTTACCATTTATTTCAATATCAAAACCTTGCTGTAGATTACATTTCTGATTATAGTATTCCCAAACTCTGTATGGTTCTGGTGTTACTACATCCATATTAATAATTTTATCTTGGAATATACCCTTGTGCCATACGTCATATGCACGTTCATGTAGTATTGGATGTCCTTTGTATAAATCCATTCCGCCTTCTGCTACAATAATAAAGTCTTTGCTAGTCTCTTCATAATATTTTTCCAACGCAGGAATACTAGCAAGAACTCTTCCTGCTCCTCCGTTAATAAAAAATGCTTTTGCTCTGTTTGTCATTTCTTTATCCTATTTGTAAAACGAAATTTATTATCATTCTTTTTTTGGCTTTAACAGGTGGAGCACTAGCATGAAATCTATTTGATTTAAATACTAATGCACGGCCTTGCTTTGGTTTAAATTGTCCAATACAATTTAAATTTTCGTGCCCTTGATCTACTGTATTGTCAAATAATCTAGTATCACCATCACAATCATGTACATAGTAAACCATACTAATATGATCATCGCTAGGATGATCTATATGCGGTACATTATAGTTATCTAAAGTAGAAGCACCCGGCAACAATAAATTGGCTTTAATTCTATTAAGAGATTTAATTTTTATTGACATGTGTTTTTCTACAAACCATACTAGAGGTTGGATTAATGGAAAGTATGGAGATGTAGTTCCGTCAGTGTCAATAAAGACATGATGCATTTGAGGAACATTAACTACATGCTTGTCGTTAGGATCAATCTTTACGTCTCCGGATGAACTAGGAGTATAATACCAAGGCATTTGTTGTTCCAGTTCAGTTTCTAATATACTTGCATACGAATTAGGTACCAAGTTGTCAATTAAACTATATTCGTCTTGTGGATTTACTGTCATGCTAATATTTATATGCGCAGTTTATTCTGCCCGCAAAAAAAGGCTACATTTCTGTAGCCTTTTTATTTTACGATTTATTTTTTTAACTACTTGAAGATTCGCCCGATTCTCCGTCATCAGTGTAGTCGTCAATACTATCTGATTCAGGCGCAGGTTTAGAATCTGCATCAGCGTCATCAGGTAACATGTTTGTGTCATCATCTGGTTGATAGTTTGTAGCAACGCCGGGACCTTCTGATCCATCGTCTGCTGAATCCCATTCAACATCGCCTATCATTCTTTCTGATTCGTCTACAACTTCTGCATTAGGATCGCCAAGCACTGGTGCTTCCGGCATTGGCCACATGTACCAAGGAACATCTGAATATGTAGTAGATAATGCTTCAACTTCTGCTTTATATGCTTCCATTAATGCAGTATTGTCTGCATCTACTTCATCAGCAGCAATATCTCTTTCAATATCGGCAATCAGTTCTGCTAATAGATCATTAAACTCTTCTTGTGTACGTTGTGGCTTGCGCATTGGATAAGGAGTTTTCCACTGTCCTTGATCCATAAGATATGTAAAGTTATCATAGTCGTAAACTTCGTGCGGAGGAATAGGATCAAAATGAGTAAAGTAAGGTTCTGATGCACCGTCTAGTGTGTATGTTTTTTCACTTGCATTTTCTTCGTCATATTCTCCCCACATTGCCCAGCAAATCAAAGGATTTTGAGAAAAAGTAACTAGTATTGCTCGATGATCTTCTCCTGCGTGTATGTTTGCTATTTGTTGTGCATCGTCGTCATGATCGTTAATACAATGCATTCCCCAATTAAGTTTTCCAGTTAATGCATCTACAAATACCCACATTGTATCCGGGCCAGTGTACGACACTGTACCAGTTAGTCCATCTTCAGTAGTTGACCCTAGATACACGTCCGGAAGATCGTATGTAAAGTTTTGTGTTATAATTTCCATTTTTTCTACCTTATCTGTATGTTACTCGTACCATTCCTGGAGCACCAGGTGTACCACAGCGGCATACGCCTCTGTTGGTTGATTGTGTTGCACCACCTAAGCCCGGTGTATAACCGTTACAGCAATATCCCCAGCCAACTGCTTGCATAATATGTTTACCTGCAAATTCATTTAACCATGCGCCGTATGAATAGTGACAGCATTCATTTACCCAAACAACTCCGCCACACTTATTGTGTAGTCCGCCTGGATAAGGAATACCAGTTTTGTTATGACACGAGTTATCACGGCATCTGTACCATCCGCAACCTACGTGACCAACTACGTTGATATCGCCGCCTGAAGCTGTTCTATTACGTTCACAAGTACAATAACTGTTTGTGTCACAGCAAGTAGGTGTGCAATACCAGCAACCATATCCGCCGCCTTGTGAACACATACGCACTTCACTTCCTGTTCTTGAACATACACAACTATAGCATCCTAAACAACCTGTGTTATCTTGTGAACAAGCTGTAGCTCTACCAATGAAAACCGAAAAACAATCACCTGTATTAAACTGTGAGCTGTTAATAGTTTTACGACTCCAAGCTCCTGATCCGCCTGGTGCGCCGCCGCCACAACATCTAGAACGGCCGCCACCTCCGCCGCCGCCCCAGACATCAAATATTAGTTCTGTAGTGCTCGACGGAACAATAAAGTTCATGCAACATGCTTCATGATAAGAACTGAAGTCACAAAAGTAACAAATTGCTTGCGCAACCCATTGTTTTCCTGGAACTGCACCTGCTGCACCTGCTAAATCAACTGCTGTCTCGATATTTAATAATTCTCTTAAACTTGCCATTTCCTGTCCTTATTTATAGGTTACTCTAACCATGCCTGTGCCGCCTGGCTGTCCACAGCACTGACCGTCTCCGCAGGTTGTACCACTCATTCCACCGCCGGCTCTTGGGAAGTTGTAATGTGCTCTACCACCGGTTCCGCCTACATGTGAGCAAAACGCCCATTCGTTTCTACAAGCGTGTCCTTGAAGTCTTGTTCCTACATGTGCTACACCTGTGGAGTTTAATCCTGGAGAATGCGGTATCCATTGTTTGATATAGCAGTTGTTAGTGTCTGATCCGCAGCCGCAATAGTTAGTATAAAATCCTGGTACACCGTATTCTCCACAAGTTGTGCCATAGAACGGTGAACAACATCCTGAACGTCCCATATAGTGATTACCGTAATCTACACCACGTCCATCGCCGTTTGGTCCTGAAATACAACACTGTCTGTAATAGCAGAAGCAGTATACATATCCGCCAAAGCCGCCGTCTGCGCAAAAGTTTGTAAGTCCGTTACCAGTTACATATGATTTACAACCTCGGCACCCTACACAACTACAGCAATACCATTGACCGCCCCAGCCAGAACACATATCATAACAATCACCTGCTGTAAAGTCAGCATCAGTTATGTCTGTTCTTGCCCATGCGCCTGAGCCACCTGGTATACCACCGTGACAGCCGCGCATACTTGCTCC
>Ga0222719_10001843_pt1 | contig 20039 bp, 18 predicted proteins | sample C33_34DmetaG_FD_165039 | JGI IMG/M metagenome (GOLD analysis project Ga0222719, IMG submission 165039) | Estuarine water microbial communities from San Francisco Bay, California, United States - C33_34D | ecosystem: Environmental > Aquatic > Marine > Unclassified | place: USA: California... | reverse complement strand
TTCAGGACTCTGCGATAGAGCAGAAGAAGTTTTTAAACTGAACTCTAAAGAAATTAAAGAGCTCACAGGTTTTAATTATCATAAAGGTCTTCTAGCTCTTGCCGAAGGTGATCTATATTCTCCTCTAGAAGAGTTAAAACCGCCCTATCTTATTTTAAATGGGCTCACCAGTCCTGAAAATGTAGGCTCTATTATAAGAACTGCTAGGGCCTTTAAAGTGGAATCTATCATCATTGACTCTAAAACTGTTTCTCCTTACTTAAGAAGATGTATTAGAGTTTCCATGGGAAACATTTTCGATATTAAAGTGCATAAAACTAAAAACCTTTTAGAACTTATGGGTGAGTTAAAAAAAGAAGGCATTTCTTTTGTAGGGACTGCTCATCTCGAGAGTTCTATTGATATCAAAAGTTGGAAGTCTACAGAATCTGAGGCAATAATTATTGGAAGTGAAGGTCATGGGATGGATCAAGAGATCATAGAGGCTTGTGACAAAGTCATTAAGATACCCATCTCAGATTATGTCGCCCACCTCAACGCTTCTGTTGCCGCTTCTATTGTTTTATATCATAGGAGTTTATAAAAGCGCCCTGAACGGGCGCTTTAGATTCTATTCAAATTTTCTTATAAGAGAAGACATTTCAAGAGCGGAAAGAGCACATTCCCAGCCTTTGTTACCAGCTTTGGTTCCTGCTCGTTCAATCGCTTGCTCAATTGTATCTGTCGTAAGAACTCCAAAGATCACAGGTAGTTCTTCATCAAGAGAGACTTTTGCAATTCCTTTAGAAGTTTCTGCACAAACATAATCAAAATGAGAAGTCGATCCTTTAATCACAGCGCCTAAGCAGATCACACCATCATATTTTTTCGTCTTGGCCATTTTCTTAGCAAGAAGAGGAATTTCAAATGCACCTGGAACCCAGGCCACATCAATATCAGCTTCATTTACGTCATGTCTTTTAAGACAATCCAGAGCTCCCTCCATTAATTTTGAAGAAATAAACTCATTAAATCGCCCTACAACTAGTGCAAATTTTTTACCTTCACCATTTAATCGGCCTTCAATAATATTCATAAAATCTCCTTAATGGGGTCCATTGAGAATGGTGTGTCCCATTTTATCTCTTTTTGTTTTGAGGTAGTGAAGATTGGTTTCATTTGGTGTTACTTCAAGAGGAAGTTTTTCACTGATTTGAATTCCATACTTCAATAGATCAAATAATTTGTTTGGGTTGTTGGTAAGAAGTTTAATTTGTTTTACACCAAGATTTTTAAGCATTTGAGCTGCAAAACCATAGCTTCTAAGATCTGATTTAAAACCAAGCTTATGATTTGCATCAACCGTATCATAACCTTTATCTTGAAGTCGGTAGGCCTTAATCTTATTAATTAGTCCAATTCCTCGACCTTCTTGCTTTAAATAAAGAAGAATTCCTCTTCCTTCTTTTTCAATTTGCTCCATGCTCTTTTTGAGTTGATCACCACAGTCACATCTTTTGGATCCAAAGACATCTCCTGTGAAACACTCAGAATGAACTCTGACTGTTACAGGCTCTGGGTTGACTTCATTGTTCACTTCACCTTTGACAAAGGCCAAATGGTGCTCACCACGATTAAAAATATTTTCAAAAGCGTGAAGCTTAAAAGTTCCAAATTCATTTGGAAAATCGATTGCAGAAATCTCTTCAATAAAAGTTTCTTTTTTAATTCGATAATCGATGAGGTCTTTAATCGTAATGATTTTCATATTAAATTCTTTGGCCATTTCCATAAGTTTTGGAACCCTTGCCATAGAACCATCAGGATTAGAGATTTCACAAATAATTCCAGCGGCCTTAAGCCCTGCTAGTCTCGCTAAATCTACAGCGGCTTCGGTATGACCGTTTCTAACCAAAACGCCACCATCTTTAGCAATTAATGGAAAAATATGTCCTGGTCTTAAAAGCTCATCCGGTCTGGTTGCTGGATTAACCATCGATTCAATAGTCTTAGATCGGTCAACGGCCGATATACCTGTCTCCGTGTCTTGATGATCAACTGATACAGTAAAAGCTGTATGGTGAATTGAATCGTTATTTCCAATCATAAGAGAGAGACCAAGCTCATTCGCTCTTTTAGAAGTGATTGGAGTACATATTAAGCCTCTTCCGTGAACGGCCATAAAGTTAACCGCTTCAGGAGAAACTTTTTCAGCGGCCATAACGAAGTCCCCTTCATTTTCTCTATCCTCATCATCGACAACAATGATAATTTTCCCGTCTTTAATATCTTTAATGGCCGATTCAATGTCATCAAATTTAATCACAATTAATATCCTTTGCTTCTTATCCAATCGAGGGAGAGATCTTTTTTATCGCTAGCTCCTCCAAGAATGGATTCCACATATTTCGCTAATATATCTATTTCTAGATTAAGCCCATCACCTACTTTTCTATTTCTTAGGATTGTGTTTTCCCAAGTGTGAGGAATGATAGAAACTTCAAAATCATTTGCTTTTTTATCTGCAACGGTAAGACTAATTCCTTCAATCGCAATAGAGCCTTCCTTTACAATATATTTAGAAAGGTTTTCAGGTCCTCTAATTCTTAGAACGTAGTTCTTTCCTTTTCGAGTCACAGATTGAAGGCTGCCTACTCCATTCACATGTCCTTGAACCAGATGTCCACCTAATCGATCACTAAGTCTTAATGCAAGTTCAAGATTTACTTCATCTCCAGTTTTTAAATTAGAGAATGTCGTTTTTTCTAACGTGACGTGAACTGCTTGAACTGTAAAAGTTTCTTGATCATAAGCAACTACCGTTTGGCAGCAACCATTAACAGCTACAGAATCATCGATACCGATTTCGTTAATCAGAGATTTTGAAGCAATCGTAAACTCTTTACCCTCATTGTTGGGAGTAATTTTTACGATCTTTCCTAACTCTTTAACTAATCCTGTAAACATCTTAATTCCCTATCTCTAAAAGCTGATCAACTCCGACTCTTCTTGAGTCAAGGATGGTATGTCGTCTCACTTCCGAAAGATCTTCAAAATGCTCTCCGAGAACATTGATTCCCTCTCCCATAAAGAAGGGGGCTTGAAAAGCGCTGATCCTATCATAAAGCCCTTCTTTAATAAATGAAGAATATAGCTTTGCGCCACCTTCGACTAAGACAGATGTTATACCCTCAGCTGCTAGGGCCTTAAGTGCCTTAAATAAGTTGCTTCCAGGGGCATGTTTATCAACGAGAAGGATCTTAATATCATTTCGATAGAAGAAATCTTTAATGGTTTCTGATGCGTTATTCCACTTCCCCACTTCGGTAAGCACAATAGTCTTTTTCTTGTATTCATCAATAAATAGATCAGAATCAAGATTCATCGCAGACGGGTTGCCCATAACGATTCGATAAGGGCATTTCCCAAAGCTCTCTACATCTCTAATGGTAAGCTTAGGATTGTCTTTATTGAGGGTCTCTCGACCAATCATCACAGCATCATAATCAAAACGCATTTGATGAACGATCTTTCGAGAGTCTTCACAAGTAATCCACTTACTCTTTCCATTGGCCAGTGCAATTTTCCCATCAAGACTCATGGCCATCTTTAAGTGAACAAAGGGGAGACCACTGGTAATAAATTTAAAAAAGGTCTCATTAAGTTTTTTCCCTTCTTTTTCAAGAAGACCAAGTTCCACTTCAATACCAGCTGCTCTTAATAATTTTATACCTTTTCCACAAACCTTAGGATTGGGATCTAGATTACAAAGAACAACTCTTTTAATTTTTTTCTCAATCAGAAGATCGACACAAGGAGGTGTTCTTTTATCTGTATGGCAACATGGTTCAAGGTTACAGTAGAGAGTAGACCCGCTTACGTCTTCAATAGCATTTTTAATAGCTACGACTTCGGCATGATCAGTTCCGGCCCTTTCATGAAAGCCCTCTCCTATTATTTTTCCATCTTTTACTATAACGGCACCAACTAGAGGGTTTGGTGAAACGAGTCCCCTACCATTGATGGCCAAGCTTATGGCCTTTTCCATGTAAATTTGGTGATCTATACCCAAAAGTTCCTCCAAAATTTGCCCTTTTTCTACCCTGTCTAGCGTCATTTAACAAGAAAGATCCACAGTTTTTGAAAATTTAGCAATCATAACTTATTGATAATATGTATATATGTATTTCTTATAGGAGTCGAAGACCTAATATGACAAAATAAAAAAAGGGCCCTGATCAGGGCCCTCTATATCTAGAACGTTTTATTTCTAATTAAGCTAGGAAGATAGAAATAAGAGTAAAGATAACTAGTGATTCCATAAGAGCTAGACCAAGAATCATTGGAGTCATGATTTTGTCAGCAGCAGATGGATTTCTAGCAATCCCTTCAAGAGCAACAGAAGCAGCAGCTGATTGAGACTTAGTACCAACAGAAGCAGCAAGAGCTACAGCTAGAAAATAAACAGCAGCTTTGATTGTTGAAGATTGAGCGTCAGACCACCCTTCAGCAAAAGCTGGAGTAGCGGCAAAAAGAGTAGCAGCAGTAAATACTAATTTTTTCATTTTTTTCTCCTTTAAAGAAAATTATTAATGATGGGCGTGCTCACCATGATCGTGATGGGCAACTGCCAAGCTTATATAAACCATTGATAGAACTGTAAAAACATAGGCTTGAATAAAACAAACTAAAAGACCTAAAAGCATGGCCGCAATAGGAACAATAAGTGGTGCAAGATCAGAGAACTGTACAAGAACCAAATGGTCCCCATACATATTTCCTCTAAGCCTTAAGGCCAAAGATATAGGTCTAATAAAGTTTGATATGATTTCAATTGGAAAAATTAATATGGCCATATACCAAAGAGGACCTGCGAAGTGTTTTAAGTAGTTAACAAAACCAACTTCTCTAGCACCAACAAAGTTATAGTAAATAAAAGAAAATACCCCGAGGGCCAATGTCGTGTTCAAGTATTCCGTTGGAGGTAAAAAACCAGGTATAAGACCTATGACGTTTGAAAAAAGAATGACGACAAAGATAGTTGAGATAAATCCAAAATATTTATCAGCTTCTTTTTCACCAATCACGGCCTTACATTGAGAATAAATAAATTGCCCATAGAGTTCACTAATATTTCTAAGCGTGATTCCTTTATCTGGAATTACCGCATTTGGAACGTTGGCCATTTTACTTCGATAAAGTAAACCAATAACAATTAAAACCAGACCAACAAGACCATAGGTAATAATATATTCTGGTATATGAGTTCCAAGAAGGTTTTGAACAGAGCTAATCCAAGTAAATCCACCAGCAGCATACGAGTTTACAGAAAATAATAAAGTGACAAGTGAAAGAATTTTTTTCATTCTTTATCCTAATAAAGTGTGTAATCGGCTCGGTATAGTTAACTTATTTGACTCGATTTGTATAGTTTTAGGAGAGGTCTTTAAAGCCTTTAATGCTTAGAGTTAATGCAAAAATAAGAATAACATAATTAAGTATTGGTAAAATCACTTGTTTACCCATTAATAGGTAGGCGGCATAAAAGCCTGCAAAGAGTATAAGGAACTTACCAAAAAATAAGAGTATAGTTTTTTTATTACCTCTCCGATGCTGCGACTCAGCACGAGCATTAAAAACAATTTCTTTAACCCCTTGCACTAAAAAATACTGATTAATTAATGTGGCCAATAACGCAACTAAAGTACCGTAAACATCCTTAGGGTTACGGGAAAATGCCAGAAATATAGAGGTCGATATGATGAGTAAAGGAATATAGCGGGCCCAATTAATTTGTACCATCTTCACCCTTTTTCTTTATTATAAAAGTGTAACGTACAAAGAGGAAAACATAATTAAAAAGTAAAATAACAAAAAGAGTCCAACCTACTTTTTTAGAAAAAATTTCCATTTTTATTAATTCAGTAGTTCCCCAGGCCATAAAAAGAATGGCCGATGGAAAGCTAAGAGCAAGTCCAACAATTTGCAACCATTTTTTTTCAAATCTCAAAACTATCTCTTTCTAGCGATTCTTCTATTATAAACCGCATTTAATCTATTTTGAACAACTTCAATATTGGGGTACTCCCCTAAAATTGAATAGTACAGGTTGTATGCACTTTTTAGTTCTTCCATCGTTTCATAGGCATTGGCCATTAAAAAAGTTGTTTTTACAACATGGTCTCTTCTTTTTTCTAAGGCCACATATTTTTTCCAAAATATAATCGCCTCTCTCCAATTTTTTTTAAGATAATTAATAAGCCCTAGATAATAATTAGCTTTAATATAAGAATCTTTAAATTCTTTTTTATTTAGCTCTTTAAAAACTGTCGTACTTTTTTCGAATTCATTTAGCTTGAAATGAGAAAGACCTAATTTAAATAAAAAAGTTTCGTAATTATTTAACCTCGGCACAAATTCAATCAATTTTTGAAAACTTTTTTGGGATTGATTATAATCTTTTAAATAATCAAAAGCGAGATTTGCTATTTTTTCTTCTGCTTTAACAGTCCAAAAAATATCATCTGAAATCTTGGTTACATTTTTATAATAAGCTAGAGACTTTCTTATTTCCCCTAGATGAATGGAATAGATCTCTCCTAATTGGAAATAAATTTTTAACTTTATTTCATTGCTAATAGTTTTTTTTAATAAGTTTTCATATTGCTGAACGGCCTTATTATAATCCTGCTCCTTAACATAGTCCTGAGCTCGTAAAATTTCTTTATGATAAGTGGGCGTAAAATCACACCCACCTAATAATAGAAATATGAAAAGGAGATTAACCTTCTGAAAAATTATCATCTTCTTCAACGATTCTCTCTACGGCCACAACTTTTTCACCGGACTTAAGTTTAATAATTCTTACTCCTTGAGTTGTCCTGCCCATAAGAGAGATACCATCCATACCAGTTCTAATAACTTGACCTTTATCTGTAATGATCATCAGACCATCTTTATCGCTAACTGGTTTAATAGAGATAATTTCCCCATTTTTCTCAGTCAGTCTCATGGCGAGAATCCCTTTTCCTCCACGAGTTTGTCTTCTATACTCAGAGGCTTGAGTTCTTTTTCCGTAACCATTTTCAGTTACTGAAAGAATTTCAACAGAGTCATCGATAATCTCCATCCCAATGATTCTTTCTTTATCATCAAGATTAATTCCTTTAACACCTTGAGAGACTCTTCCCATTGAACGGCAATCACTTTCAGCAAATCTAATGATTTTTCCTGAAGTAGAGCAAAGAAGAATATCCTTTTTGCCATCTGTAATTCTTACGTTACAAACGGAATCACCATCTTGAACTTTAATGGCCCTTAGACCTGATTGCTTAATTTTTTTGTATTCACTTAGATTAGTCTTTTTAACGATCCCTTTTTCAGTAGCAAATACAAGATATCTACCATCTCCTTCTTCAAGGTTTTCTACGCAGATAATCTCTTTAATTTTTTCTCCGGAAGGTACTTGAATAAGGTTAGCGATATTTCTTCCTTTGGAAGTTCTCGTTCCTTCAGGAACTCCATAAACCTTTTTAGAAAAGACCACCCCTCTCGTTGTAAAGAAAAGAAGAGTTGAATGGGTGTCGGCGACAAAAATGTCTGTGAAGAAATCTTCATCATTTCCAGCTGCACCCTTAACACCTGTTCCACCTCTTTTTTGAGTTTTATAGGTATCCATGGCCATTCTTTTAATATAGCCCTTGTGGGTGATGGTTACGATTTGATCTTCTTGTTTAATAAGGTCTTCAAGTTGAATTTCATCACCTTTAGCAACAATTTCAGTCTTTCTCTCGTCACCATATTTTTCAATGATTTCATCAAATTCACCTCTGATGATTTCTTTGATTTTACTTTCATCAGCAAGAATGCCTTTTAATTCAGCAATGAGATTCATAACATCTTCATAATCTTTAACGATTTTATCTCGCTCTAGACCTGTAAGACGTCTGAGTTGCATATCTAGGATAGCTTGTGCCTGAATATCTGAGAGCTTATATCTATTTATAAGTTGCTCTTTTGCTTCTCCTGGAGCTTTTGCTTTTTTAATCAGTTCAACAATAGCGTCTATATTTTCAACGGCCGTTTTTAATCCTAATAAGATATGAGCACGTGCTTCAGCTTTTTTAAGATCGTAAACAGTTCTTCTAATAACGATTTCTCTTCTGTGATCTAGAAAACAAAGAAGTTGTTCTCTAATATCCATAATTTTTGGCATACCATTATTAAGAGATAAAAAGATAATCCCAAAAGAAACTTGAAGCTGAGTATTTTTATAAAGACGATTAAGAACTACACTTCCCATCTCGCCTTTTTTAATTTCCATTACAACTCGGATTCCGAGTTTATTTGATTCATCTCTAATATCGCTAATTCCTGTAATGGTTTTAGCGTTAACAAGCTCAGCAATTTTTTCAATAAGTTTAGCTTTATTTACTTGGTAAGGAAGTTCTGTAACAACAATTCTTTCTCTATCATTTTTATGAACTTCAACTTCTGCCTTAGCTCTAATTTGAATGATACCTTTACCCGTTTTATAGGCCTGTCTAATTCCCTCTTTTCCGTGAATAAATCCAGCTGTTGGAAAATCAGGCCCAGGGATAATTTTCATGAGCTCTTCAACAGAAGTATCTCTATTTTCTAGTAGGGCAATGAGACCTTGTGTTATTTCTCCTAAGTTATGAGGAGGAATATTGGTGGCCATACCAACAGCAATCCCACTTGATCCATTAACGAGTAAGTTTGGTATTTTAGTAGGAAGAACAGTAGGTTCTTGAAGAGAATCATCGTAGTTAGGCTGCCAATCAACTGTTTCTTTTTCTAGATCTTTTAAGAGATCTTCACTCATTTTTTGCATTCTAACTTCGGTATACCTCATGGCCGCAGCGTTATCGCCATCGATAGAACCAAAGTTTCCTTGTCCATCGACAAGTTGGTATCTCATGGAGAAATCTTGGGCCATTCTTACCATCGTAGAATAAACAGCAGAGTCACCATGTGGGTGATACTTACCAATAACATCCCCGACAATCCTAGCGGACTTTAAAAAAGGTTTATTATGGTAGTTATTCATGGTGTGCATGGCATAGAGGATTCTTCTATGAACAGGCTTTAAACCATCTCTAACATCAGGAAGAGCACGGCCAACGATTACACTCATGGCATAATCGAGGTAACACTCTTTCATTTCATTTTGGATAAGAATGGGTTGTACACTTTTATCAATTGTATTTTCAGTCATAACTACTCTTTTTAAATGCTAAGGTTTCTTACGTTAAGGGCATTTTCTTCAACAAATTGTCTTCTTGGATCAACCTGATCACCCATAAGAACAGAAAAAACTTGGTCTGTTTCAATCGTATCTTCAATATTTACTTGAAGAAGAGTTCTTGAAGCAGGATCCATAGTTGTTTCCCATAGTTGATCTGGGTTCATCTCCCCTAGTCCCTTATACCGCTGGATATAAGCACCTTGTTTACCATCTTCTAGGATAAAATCAGAAAAGGCCTTAATCCCATCATAGTTATTTTTTTCTTTTTTCTCATTAACAACTACAAAAGATGCACCTTTATATTTTTCAATTCCTTCGTACATATTCTTAAGATCAGCAAATTCTGAAGAAGAAAGGAAATAACTATTGAGTTTAAATCTTTTGGTTCTAGCTGTTGTTTGAACTGTTATTTCAAGTTTCTCACAATCATATTCGTCATCTTCAACAATACTAAATGAGTACTTTTTAAGAGTGTCATTTTCTAATTTTTCAAAATGCTCTTTTAACTCATCAACGGCTGCTCTAAGTTTTTTAGGATCTTTTAACGTCGCCGCTTCAATATCAGTTTCCTCTAAAATTCTTTTTAAAAGGGCCGTATCAAAATGAATGTCATAATTATTAAGATCCGTTACATAAGATCTGTATTTAGTGATAAGTTTTTCCACATCACCAATATCAAGAGTCTTATTTTCTACTTCAATAGTTAAATTTTTAACGGAGTTTTGAACTAAAAACTCTTCAAGCTTCTTTTCATCTTTTAGATATTTTTCAACCTTTCCTTTTTTGTATTTATAAAGAGGTGGTTGAGCAATATAGATATAACCGTGCTCTAATAGTTCCGGAAACTGTCTATAAAATAAAGTAAGAAGAAGAGTTCTAATGTGAGAACCATCGACATCGGCATCGGTCATGATAACAATTTTATGATACCTGAGCTTTTTAAGATCAAAGGAATTCTTTCCAATCGAAGTTCCTAAGGCCTGAATAAGCATTCGAATTTCATTATTAGCAAGCATCTTATCATAACGAGCTTTTTCGACGTTTAGGATTTTACCTTTAAGAGGAAGAACGGCCTGAGTTTTTCTATCTCGCCCTTGTTTTGCTGAACCACCGGCAGAATCACCCTCGACTATGTAGATTTCACAAAGTGCTGGATCCTTTTCTTGGCAATCGGCCATTTTTCCAGGAAGTCCTGTTACCTCTAAAACACTTTTTCTTCTTGTAAGCTCTCTCGCTTTACGAGCAGCTTCTCTAGCTGAAGCAGCATCAACTGATTTTTTGATAATAAGCTTAGCTGTATTTGGATTTTCTTCTAAAAAGGTTTTAAGAGCGTCCCCTACTAGAGAGTTAACAATACCTTCAACTTCAGAGTTACCAAGTTTTGATTTCGTTTGACCTTCAAATTGAGGCTCTTTTAGTTTTACAGAAATAACTGCTGTAAGCCCCTCTCTCATATCATCCCCAGAGAGGTTTATTTTAATATTTTTTAAAAGGTTATTATCCTTAGCGTAGGACTTTAAGATTCTTGTAAGGGCCGTTTTAAATCCAGAGACGTGAACACCGCCTTCAGGAGTAGAAATATTGTTAGCATATGAGGAGAGGACTTCTGAATAAGCATCAGTCCACTGCATAGCTACTTCTACTTCATAATCTTCTTTAGATTGCGTGAAATAAATAATTTTTTTATGAATTGGGTTTTTTGCCCTATTTAGATAGGTAACGAATTCTCTAAGTCCACCTTCATAATGAAAGGTATCTGTTTTTTCACTTCTTTCATCTTGAAGTACGATTTTAAGGCCCTTATTTAAAAAGGCCATTTCTCTAAATCTATTTGAGAGAGTGTCGTAATTAAATTCGTGAGTATCAAAAATTTCATTATCAGGTTTAAAAGTAACGGCGGTTCCCGTCTCGTCTTTATTTTTTAAATCTCCTAAAACCTCAAGCCCTTTAACTGCTTTTCCATATTGAAATTCAACTTGGTAAATTTTACCTTCTTTTTTAATAACAAGTTTAACCCATTTAGAAAGTGCATTAACAACAGCGGCACCAACACCGTGAAGTCCACCTGAAACCTTATAAGCTCCATCATCCTCATTAAACTTTCCACCGGCATGAAGCTTTGTATAGACTAATTCAGCAGCTGAAATCCCTTCAGTTTGATGTATCCCAACAGGTATACCTCTTCCATCATCAATAACAGTTACAGAATTATCAACATGAATAACAACATTTATTTCAGAACAGTAGCCTGCTAAGGCTTCATCTACCGCATTATCTACAATTTCATAAACACAGTGATGCAAACCTCTTGATGTAGTATCACCAATATACATACCTGGTCGTTTACGAACAGCTTCAAGTCCTTCTAAAACTTTTATTTTATCTGCCGTATAATCTGTTGATACTTTTGAAATATTAGGTTCTTGATTTTCCAATGGAACTCCTTCAAACATTTTGTACTTTACCCTCAAGAACTCTTAATTTCTTGGCCATCGCTAGTTCTTCCAACTCTCTAGTCAGGTTTTCGTTTGCTGTAGTTATGAGAACCTGAAAATCTTGCGACTTTAGATACTGCACTAATTTTCGCCAACGCTGCTTATCGAGTTCACCTGAGACATCGTCTATGAGAACTATAGGGTACGAGTTAAATTTATACCTAAAGAGGCCTATATAGGCAAATAACAGGCTTAAATAGGCCATTTTTTGCTGACCCAAAGAGCAGTATTCAATAGAATCAAAACCATCAAAAAGAAGCGCATAATCATCTTTATGCACGCCATAAGTAGTTATTCTTCTTTCAATATCTTTTTCGGTATTATTTCTGTATGCGTTATATATTTGCTGCTCTGTTAAATTTAGACATCTACTTTGGAGTTGAGCTTGTAAATGATGCTCTTCGGAAAATATTTTCTTAAATGTTTGCGAAAAAGTAGAATCTATCTCTTCTAAAAATTGTATACGAATATCAGTTAAGACCTTGGAACACTTAGCCATTTCTTTATCTATGGCCTTTAGTTGCTCTACAATCATTCCATCTTTACCTGAAAGGAGGTTGTTCCGAAACCTTAAGGCCTTCTGATAACGGTTTAATTGTCTTTTATAGACTGGGTTTATTTGTGAAATATTTGTATCCATCCAGTTGCGTCTAAATGAAGCTGTTTGAAAAAAGCTATAAGAATCAAAAGGATTAATAAAAACTATAGGAATTGATGTCTTTTTTTTAACCGGAAAGTTGTCTTCATACCAAAAGTTTCCTTCCTGGCCCATTTTTAATGAGATATTAAAATGATTTTTATCTTTTTTTTCAAACACTGAAGAAATTAATATTTCAGGATTTTCACCATCGACACTGAGAATTTGTGGAAAACTTGTGTTTTTACGGAAAGATTTCTTAGAGGCCATCATAAAAACAGCTTCTAATATATTAGTTTTTCCATTTCCATTCTCTCCTATAATACAATTTATTCCTGGAGAAAAATCAATAATCTCATCTTCCAAGTTTCTGAAGTTTGAAGCTTTTATTTTTGATATTCTGAAGAATTCCACAAGTTATTAAAGTTTTAAGGGCATAATAATCCCTAAGTAATTGGGGACTTTTTCAGATCTTATGATAACAGGACTTAATTCATTATTAAGTTCAATATTAATATCTCCATCATCAAGGTTTGAGAGAGTATCAATAAGGTATTTAGCATTAAAACCTATTTCCATATCATTTCCTGTGTAAGTAATAGGAACAAACTCTAGGGCCTCTCCTAGTGATGGATGATTTGCAGAAATAGACATTTGATTTTTATTTAATTTAATTCTTACGCCATTAGATTTTTCATTAGACATAATTTTAATTCTTCTAACAGCATCAAAAAATGAGGTTTTATCAGCACGCATAGAAAAGGATGTCTTATTAGGAATAACCGCTTGATATTTTGGATATTCTCTGGCGATTAATCGAATAGATAGAGAATACATATCTGTATTGACGTACATAAAAGAGTCATCAACAGATATTTTTAATTCTTCGCCAGGAAAAGTATCGGCCATTTTTTTAAGTTCAAAAACACCTTTTTTAGGGATAATTATTCCATTAGTTAAGGGTTCAATGTGCTCAAGAGGTTGGTCTGTAATATTATCAATTAAAGATAATCTATGACCATCGGTTGCTACTGCCCTTAGTTTATTATCTGTCTCTTGTAGATATATACCGTTTAGGTAAAGTCTCGTTTCATCATTTGAAACAGCAAAAGATGTTTTATTTATCATTTCTACAACTGCATTTGAGTTGAGAATAAACTCTGAAGACTCATTACAAAAATTTAAGTGTGGGAAATCTTCATGACCGCATATAAGCAAAGAATAATGAATTTCTTTACAAGTAAGGTTTAAAGTATTTTGATCGTTTTCCTTATCAAGATAAATATTATCTTCAGGTAACTCTCTTACAATATCATATAAATTTTTAGCATTTACACAAAAGATCCCAGGGTTTTCCACAATAGCTTCAATTTTTATTCTTGCTGAAACTTCTAGGTCTGTAGCTGAAAACTCAATAGTATTATCTTCGTTAGCTCTAACAAGAGTGTAACTTAGAATAGGCCTTGTATTTTTCTTATCAACAACTGATAAAATTTTATTAAGGGCATTTTTTAATATGTCATTAGTGACTTGGCATTTCATTATTAGTTTCTCTGTTTACATATTTTTATCCTTAGGGATTTATAAAATCAAGGTGTATAGCTTTCTGGAACTTATAAGAAATAATAATTATATTTATTAATATATAATATTATCTTGTGGAAAAGTGGAAAACCCTCTTTTTTATAATAAAAACAACATGTTATCGTTTTTTGATATGTGGATAAGTGTGGATAACTTTTGAAAAGCACCTCCACTAGCTTCGTATATTTGCGTTCTTTATTTAATTTTTTCTCCTTACTCACAACTTATCCACAAGGTTATCCACAAAGAATATACGAGTTTAATTTAATTCGATGCGCGGCCCTAAAAGGCCTTTAGTTTTCCACAAAGTTATTCACATGTGGAAAACTAGGCCTGTGGAAAAGTAGAATTGTGGAAAAAAGTTATTCACAATTTTGGTTTTTTGTGAATAAACTACTTAAGTTGCTGTAATTAAACGGTTTAGTTATTCACAATGGCCTGTGGAAAAGTTGTGGAAAACTGTTTTTTTGGCCGACTACTCGGCCTAAAAGTTGAGTTATTCACATAGGCCTGTGGAAAACTTTTGAGTAGTCGGCCTTGGGTGGCCAATTATTCACAATTAAATGTGGATTAAATGTGGAAAACTGTGGAAAACTTAAAGTGCGTTTTCGATTTCAAGTACATTTCTTGAAAGTGTACTGTCGGTTTTGAGTAGCTCTTGAACTTTTTTTTCAGCATGGATGATAGATGTGTGGTCTCTTCCTCCATAATATCTTCCAATGTCTTGTTGGGTGGCCCTGATAAGTTTACGTGATAGGTATATGGCCACATGGCGAGCATAGGCTATTTCTTTGTTTCTTGATTTGCTTCTTAAATCAGGTAGGGGAATTTTAAAATGTTGGCTTGTTGTTTTGGCGATGCTTTCAAGAGTTATTTGTTTAACGTTAGAGTTATCTTGAATATTTAGTTGTTCTCTGACTATCTCTGTGTCAATTTCAATATCCATAACATCTGCATAGGCAGATAATCTTATTAAAGATCCTTCAAGTTCGCGAATGCTACTTTTTACTGATGTGGCTATAAGATTAATTACATCTTCAGTACAGTAGAGATCAAGTTCTTGCGCTTTTCCTTTTAGAATAGCAATCCTTGTTTCAATGTCCGGTCTTTGAATATCGACAACTAATCCCCACTGGAGGCGAGTTTTAACTCTTTCTTCTAAACCTTCAATTTCTTTAGGTGCTTTATCAGAAGTAAAAATAAGTTGCTTACCTTTATTATGTAGCTCATTAAAAATATGAAAGAACTCGTTTTGAGTTCCTTGTTTTGAGTGTATTTCATGAATATCGTCAATCATCAGGACATCAACTTTTTCAGAGTATTTTTTTCGAAATTCAGAAATATTATTTTTTTGTATATAAGAGATCATTTCATTCATAAAATCTCTTGCTGTAATAAGACATATTACGAGTTGCGGGTAATTTTCTTTTATTTGATTTGCAACGGCATGTAGTAAATGTGTTTTACCAAGTCCAGAGTTTGAATGAAGGTACAAAGATGGGTATTTACCATTTTTACCAGGTGTTTGCGCAACTGCCTGAGCTGTAGCAAAGGCCAGTTGGTTTGATGCACCTATTATAAAGTTCTCAAATCTTTTGAGATTATCTATCACTAATTCCTGTGGGTCAGGGTTCATATGATTGATGTATTTTGATTCTATTTTGCTTTTAAGATCATCTGCCGTTGGATCAAGGTCAAGTTTGAACTTGTGGTCACGAACAGATTTCTTTTCATTTGTTTGAATAGGTCTTGTTAAAAGAGAATTGATATCTTCTTTTGGGTTATTTTTGGATTTTGAGCATATAATTTGTATTTTTTTATTTACTTGAAAGGTATCGAAGCAAGCTTCTTGTAGTTCATCTATAAATTTGTCTTCAAGGGCAGATTTAGTAGATTCATTGGGGACTTCAAATACGATGGTATCTGGTTCATCTTTAATTAATTTTAGATTTCCCTCAAAAAGAGCTTTATATTTTTTAGGAGGTACGTTTTGTTTGAAGTTTTCGATGATATCTAGGTCATTATCAACGCACTGGGAATGTTTGCTTGGGAGTAAGTCATTGATTTTTTTACTATTTTTTGGCTTTAGGAAATGGTCAAATGGGAATGGGCCAGACATATAGGTTTAGTTGCTCCGCGTTGTTAGGTTCGTTCGGGTAATAACCATTATCATGGAGTATTCTTTATTACCAATAAAATGGGGTAATTACGCCATATGTTATTGACCTTTAGAGTCTCTTACCATATAAACGCTCTTCACAATACGTGTTATAAAGAGGCTATAGAATATGAGCAAAAGAACTTGGCAACCAAAAAGAAAGAAAAGAATGAGAGTTCACGGTTTTCTTAAGAGAATGTCTACTTCAAGTGGAAAAAATATTATTTCTGCTAGAAGAGCAAAAGGCAGAAAGAATCTTACTGTAAAGGTAGGAACTAAGTAAAATTGTGAATGGTTTCGGGCCCAACTTTCGTCTTAAGACTATTCAAGATTTTTCCTATCTAAGAGAAGGTAGTCAGCTACTTAGTTCTAAGTGGTTAAGATTTTATTATAAGGATTCACAGAACAAGTCTGCCTCAACCAGAATAGGTTTTTCTGTATCTAAAAAGGTAGGCTCTGCTGGTAAGCGTAATAGACTAAAGCGTTTATTAAGAGAGCAGTTTAGAACTAGTGATTTTAGGTTGCTTGGAAAAGACATCCTTATAGTAGTTTCTCCAAGAGTATATAAGGATAATGAAAAAATAAGTGATGCCGAGCAAAAAGTTCTCGAGAGTAGCTATTCACTTTGGTCCAAATTAAAAAAAAATGAATCCCTTTAATCATTTTGTACTATTTTTAATAAAATTCTATCGAAAGTTGGTATCACCCATATTTGGCCCAAGATGTCGGTTCCATCCGACTTGCTCTCAATACGGACTAGAAGCATTTCAAAGATTTTCCTTTATTAAAGCATTGTGGTATTTAACCCTTCGAATTTTAAAGTGTAATCCACTTCATTCGGGAGGGTATGACCCTCTTCCAAAAACGATTCATATAAATGAGGAGTAGAGATTAATGGGAGCAGAACAAAAAAGAGCATTTCTTGCAGTTGTATTATCAGGGATTGTCCTATTTACGTGGCAGTTTTATTTTGCTCCTAAGGCCGTAAAGCCTATTGCAAAAGATATAGTTAAAAAAGAAGCTCAATTACCAACTAAGACTACTAATGTTGAGTCAACTCAGGTTGTTGAACAAAAGCAAGACTTTCAAAATTTTTTAGTGAGAAAAGGAAACTTGGAGTTTGTTACCAATAATGCTCTTCAAACTATTAATTATAACAATCCTGAAACAAAGTTTTCCTTTGAGTCGATTGGAGGTAATAAGGTACCTTTTGAAATCTTAGTTCTTAATCCTAACCCAACCCAACTATTCTTTAATATGAAAAAAGTTGGGGAAAGTGAAATCGTGGGTAAAGATAATCAACATAATATTACAATCAATATTAAAATGGATGATAATGGGAAAGTATTATATTCCTTAAATTCAGAAAGACCATACCTTTACCGCTTCAAATTCAACTCTAAAAAAGACCGATTAGAAAATAATCAGATTAGACAGTTTATGACTTTTTCTGATGAAGTAGATAGATTTGAGTTAGGAGATAAGGAAGTAGGAGAAAAAACCTTAAAATGGTTTGGTATTGATTTTAATCACCATATTTTTAACTTTGTTCATTCCAGTAAAATTGTTTCTCGTTTTCAATCTGAAGAATCAGGAACCGTTGTAGTAGATACTGTAAACCCAATGAACTTTCTTAATGGTTACCTTATATTTACAGAAAAAAATTATGATAAATTAGTTGGTATGGGTGATAACCTTCACCTTGCCGTTGATTTTGGAATATTTGGTATTGTTGCAGTTCCTATTTTAAGAGGTCTTCAGTTTTTCTATAAGTACCTACCGAATTACGGTATCGCCATTATTCTGTTAACGATATTAATTAGAATGATCACATTTCCCCTTCAATATAAAAGTTTTAAGAGTATGAAGAAAATGCAAACTCTTCAGCCAGAGCTCACTAAACTAAAAGAAAAACACAAAGATAATCCTCAAAGAATGCAAAAAGAAACCATGGAGCTATTTAAAAGAGCAGGGGCCAATCCTCTTGGAGGATGTTTACCTCTTCTTCTACAAATGCCTATTTTCTTTGCTTTTTATAAGGTTCTATATGAAGCCGTTGAGCTAGTTGGTGCACCTTTTTATATTTGGATCCACGATTTAAGTCAGAAAGATCCTTATTATATTTTACCTGTTCTCATGGCCATCTCTATGGTCGTTCAACAGAAGGTTACACCTACTACAACAACAGACCCAGCACAGAAAAAAATCATGATGATTATGCCAATTGTATTTGGTTTTATAATGAAAGATTTACCTTCAGGTCTAGTTCTCTACATCTTTGTTTCAACCGTTTTTGGTATGTTACAGCAGATGTTTGTTTATAAAGTTTCGGATTAATTTGTGTGGTTAGAAAAGTTTGATGAACGACCTATAATTGCCTGTAGTACTGGTTATGAATCTAACCATGCTATAGGTCTTATTCGTTTATCTGGCTTTGAAAGCTTAAACGAATTTTCATCTTTTTTTTCAATAGATCTTAATAAAATTGAACCTCGCTATGTTTATCTAACAAACCTTTTAATTAACGGTAAAAAACAAGATGAGGTAACTTTAACTTTTTTCAAAGGCCCCAAAAGTTTTAATGGTGAGAATATTTTAGAGTTAGGTGTTCATGGTAATGCCTTAAATATTCACTTCATATTAGAGGGCTTTATAGATTCAGGTCTATGCCGCTTGGCCATGCCGGGTGAATTTAGCTTTAGAGCATTAAAAAATAAAAAAATGACTCTTTCTCAAGTAGAGGGTCTCGATATGTTTATTAATGGGCAGTCTGAATTGGCCCTTAATCAAGGCCTTGATGTTCTCAATGGTGAATTAAAAGAATCATACCTAAATTTAAGGGAAAGCTTTTTAAAGTTAAAGGCCGCTATAGAGATCTCTATTGATTTTTCTGATGATGTAGGTGAGCAAACAGTTCAACAAAACTTCCATAAAGGTCTAAAAAACTTTTCAGAGATTTTAACTCGACTATATGAAAGAACACAGGTCAATGGATCACGATTACGATCACCATCAGTAATTTTATTAGGAAAAACTAATGCGGGTAAAAGCTCACTGTTTAATGCTCTTCTTAAAGAAGATCGTTCTATTATTAGTGCTACCGCAGGTACAACAAGAGACTATATAAGTGAAAATATTCTTATTAATAAAGTCAATTATCGATTAATAGATACTGCCGGCTTAAGAGAAAGTGAAGATGAAGTTGAAAAGGAAGGTATGGAAAGGGCCAAAGGCTTAATTCAATCGTCTTTTTTTAAAATCTTAGTGATTAATCCCCTTGAAAATCAGGTTTGGAGTGAAGATTTCTTATCATCGATTGACCTAGTTATTTTTACTCACTCAGGGGAAAAAGACTTTGGAGCTCACTTTAACAGTTACCGAAATGCCTTTCCACAAATAGATTTCGTATGCATTGATCTTTCTGGTCCTATAGGACCAGAAAGAAGTGGTCCCATAGGACCAGATAAAAAAAGTGGTCCTATAGAACCAGAACAAGAAAATGGTCCTATAGGACCAGATGAAACTAGTGGTCCTATAGGACCGGCGGTTAAAAAGGTAAATGAGGCGATAACCTCTAAGTATATGAAAATTCAAGAAAGTAACCCGATACTCATTGAACGTCATTGTATGGTTATTTGTGACATATATAAGTCATTGAAATCATTAGAAGTAGAGGTTGATGAAAATGGTCAAGATATTGGAATTATTGACTTTCATACGCAAGAAATTGGACATAAAATAGCAGATCTTATAGGAGTTATGCCCCCAGATGAAATTCTTGGCGACATATTCTCCAATTTTTGCATAGGAAAATAAAAACTTACCACATTATTCAAAGCGTTGTATTGTTCCACGTGGAACATTTAATATGAAAAGAAAGAGTTATGACATTATTATTGTTGGTGGTGGACACGCAGG
>Ga0222719_10001839_pt1 | contig 20086 bp, 28 predicted proteins | sample C33_34DmetaG_FD_165039 | JGI IMG/M metagenome (GOLD analysis project Ga0222719, IMG submission 165039) | Estuarine water microbial communities from San Francisco Bay, California, United States - C33_34D | ecosystem: Environmental > Aquatic > Marine > Unclassified | place: USA: California... | reverse complement strand
CCTACTTATTGCTGAGCAAACTTTACTACAGCGTTTGATACTTGAAAAGTCTGAAACAGAAAACAAAATAGGTGACATTCAAAAAGAAACAGCAAAACTAAAAGAGATCGCTAAGGATCTTGTAAGTAAAACTGACCAACGAAATGACTTGAAAACTGAGCAAGAGTATAATACAATAGCTGAACACCTATTAAAAGACTCAGGTATAAAAACTAAAATTATTCGACAGTATTTACCTGTCATAAATAAGTTAGTGAATAAATACTTAACTGCCATGGACTTCTTTGTACAGTTTGATTTAGATGAAACATTCAAAGAAACAATCAAGTCCCGGCACAGAGATAAGTTTAGTTACGCTTCGTTTAGTGAAGGCGAGAAGCAACGTATTGACCTAGCACTTGTATTTACTTGGCGAACAATTGCTAAAATGAAGAACAGCGCAAGTACCAATCTGCTTCTACTAGATGAGGTGTTTGATAGCTCACTAGACGTAAATGGGACTGACTATGTAATGACTTTGTTGAACACTATAGGTGAGGACACAAACGTATTTGTAATCTCACATAAAGGTGACCAGTTGTTTGACAAGTTTAGAAGTCAGATAAAATTTGAAAAGAAACAAAATTATTCGGTAATGACATGAGAGAATTGACACTGCTTCCTTTTGGAGATCCAAAACTTAAAATAGCTCCCAAAGAGTTTGACTTTGATGGCGAAGAAGACCCGTTAGAATTAAAGAAAGATCTGTTAGCCGCTATGTATAAGTCTGGCGGTGTTGGTCTTTCAGCTAATCAAGTTGGATTAGATTGTAAAGTTTTTGTTATAGGCGGCAAAAAATTAGAAACAAAGGCTGTGTTTAATCCTGAGCTACTAAATGTATCTGATGAAGTGATTTCAATGAAAGAAGGATGTTTGTCCTATCCAGGATTATGGTTACACATTAAACGTCCGGCCGGTGCAATTTTTAAATACTATGATGAAAATGGTAATGAAACAATTGAGGAATTTAAAGGTATTCCTGCAAGAGTAATGTTACATGAATACGATCATATGCTCGGACAGAATTTTACTATGCGGGCATCTAAATTTAAAATAGAACGAGCTTTAAAAGGCTTGGATAAAAAAGTAAAGAGGTTTAAACAAAACAATGGCGTACTCCGATAAGGTTTTAGATCATTATGAGAACCCACGTAACGTAGGTAAATTCGATCCGGCAAAAGATAACATAGGTACTGGTATGGTAGGTGCTCCTGCTTGTGGTGACGTTATGAGACTTCAAATACAGGTAGAAGCTGGCGTTATTACAGATGCTAAATTCAAAACTTACGGTTGTGGTAGCGCAATTGCCTCAAGTTCACTATTGACAGAATGGGTTAAAGGCTGTACACTAGAACAAGCAGCTGAAATAAAGAATGTAGATTTGGCAAATGAGTTAGCATTGCCACCAGTAAAAATACATTGCAGCGTATTAGCAGAAGATGCTATCAAGGCAGCAGTAAAAGACTATAAGGATAAACACTGATGTACCTGTGTATATGTAATGCTGTAAAACAAGGAGATAAAGAAAAATATTATCTAATAGGCACTTGTTGTGGCAAGTGTATACAGAAAGAGGAAAAGAAAAATGTCTGACAATATTTTTGATTTTGGTTTCACTGCTGTAGATGAGATACCTACAGGTGAAGTACAACCACAGCAACCCGTAGTCGCTCAAGTAGATGACGCACAGCTTCAGACTATAGTAGATAAAATTGAAAGACTAGAGGCATTGATACTGCAATCAGATTCTTCTGGTATGATTAATGAGCACCGTGAACTTGTACAACAAGACGTGGCTGCTAAACTAAAGCAGGTAGAGGATCTTATCTTACCTTTGCTGTATAATCTCCAAAAGAATCCGGAGAAAGATTATATTCACTGGCCAAATAGAACAGCCATCATAGATAAACAAGTAGAGAAAATTAAATCAGTAACGAGATACTACGAGGACATTTAAGGTTTTTGAATGTTCGTTTAAAAAGGAAAATAATATGAGTGAAGAAAAGACTGGCCTGAGTCCTTTGGTTGATGGTGTATTTGCTAGACCAAGTGGCAGTGTATTCGATTTTTATCTAAATGGCAATATTGAAAGTCCTGGAGAATACGTAGAATGGAATCACTTGATTCGATCTGCTACAGAAAGAGATATTATACACTTACATATAAATTGTTATGGTGGTGATGTTATGACAGCAGTACAGTTGATGAGAGTAATGGCAGAATCACAGGCACATATTGTAGCTTCAGTAGAAGGTGCTTGTATGTCAGCTGCTACATTTTTATTTCTAATTGCTGATAGTTTTGAAATTAGTGAGCATAGTATGTTTATGTTTCATAATTATTCAGGGTTTTCATTCGGTAAAGGCAATGAAATGAGAGAACAAATCAACCATGAGGACAAGTGGAGCAAGCATCTGCTGGAATCTATCTACAAGGATTTCTTTACTCCGGAAGAAATTGATGAAATCTCAAATGGCCGAGACTATTGGATGGCCCCTGATGAAGTACAGAAGCGACTTGAGTCTAGGCAGAAAGTGTATGAAAAAGCAGAAACCAAACCGAAAAGAGCGGCCAGAAAAAAGTCTTGACATTGCCTATATAATATGTAATACTGTAAGAACAATATAGGAGATACTTATGAAACAGTTTATGTGCGCCTCAACATTTCTTCTGGTAGGTTTTGTTTCCGGGGGTGTTTATGGCCAAGAAGAAGTAGTAGAATATCTCGGTTCTGTTCCTAATATGGTCTATGAAGTTGTAGACGTATGTACTACAAGGCAGGTAGTCAAAGAAGGATCAGATGTTAATATTATCGGTGCAATTGCTGGCGGCCTAATAGGAAATCAAGTAGGCGGCGGCAATGGTAAAACAGCGGCCACAGCAGTTGGAGCAGTTATCGGTTCCCGTGTTGGTACTCAGCAAGGCCCACGTATTGTTGAGGAAGTCAATTGTTTCCCGGAAACTCGCCAAGTACAGCGCGGTGAAAAGGTCACTTTTCGATACAAAGGCAAGGTTTTCACGCAAGTTATTGATTAATAACGAAAAATAAAAGCCCTTATAGATCAAGCACTTAACGTAAGTCATTGATTTGTAAGGGCTTTAATGTCTTGACTTTTCCTGAAAAGGCTGTATAATATAGCATATAAACAATGAGAAAACGGTTGTGAGGACTGTAAATATGCAAATTCAATCAAAATCACTACTCGCTAAATTACTGTCTACTGAAAATATTACAGTAGAAGTTAAGGCGAACCTCCCTACAGCAGCATTTGATCCAATGTCTCGTACAATGTATATCCCTAAGTGGAAAGATATGCCTGCTTGTATGCAAGACTTGTTTATCGGCCATGAAGTAGGTCACGTATTCGATACTCCTGCAGAAGGCTGGCACGATGCCGTTTGTGAGGATCGTACACTTAAAGGCTTCCTCAATGTTATCGAGGACGCACGTATTGAGCGCAATGTAAAATCACGTTATCCCGGTCTTGTCCGTAGCTTCTACGCAGGTTACCGTGAATTATTCGAGCGTGACTTTTTCGGTGTCAAAGATATAGACGTAAACAAGCTACCTCTCATTGACCGTATCAACCTACACTTTAAGGTCGGGTCATTCCTCAATGTTCGGTTCACTACTGAAGAACAGTCCTTTGTAGACCGTTGTGCGAATACTCAGACTTGGGAAGAGGTTGAGGCACTGGCCCGTGAATTACACGGCAAGGCACAGGAAACTGCTGAGGATGACATTGAGCAGCTGATGGAGGACTTCGATCCACAGTCAGGCGACAGCGATATGGACATGGAAGGCGATATGTCAGACTGGGAGCAGTCCGAGTCCGAAGACACTTCCGAAGACGAAGGCGGTTCAGCTGCTGGTAACACCGGTGAGGAGACCGACGAGGACTCAGATGATTCTCAAACTGCTGGTGATTCAGATTCAGATGACGGCGACATCGAAGACGGGGCAGAGGACGAAGCACCTCAGGCTATTCAGGACTTTGCAGATGACGGTGGTGTTGGTTCAATTACCGACAAGGCATTCCGTGAGAATGAGGAAAGTCTGTTAGACACCTCAGAGTCTAAGGAATCAGTATACATTACTTTGCCTACAGGCCCAAGTTTGTTGGATAATATTGTACAGCCTAAAGATGTTTACAGGTGGGACCTTGTTGAGGCCGGCCATCATAACGATTACGTAGACCCTAAGACACACGCTGAAAAACTGTACAAAGATTTCATTGCACAGAACAGTAAGACAGTTAATCAGATGGTTGCCTCTTTTGAGATGAAGCGTAAAGCGTCACAATTTATTAAGGCTAAGACTGCCAAGACAGGCGACCTCAATGAGGATAGACTGTGGGCTTACAAGACTTCAGATGACTTGTTCAAGCAGGTTACTTCAATACCCGAAGGCAAGAATCACGGTTTCATTATGTACCTCGATATGTCTGGTTCAATGTTCCGTAATATGGGTGATACACTTGCACAGCTTATCAATCTAACTATGTTCGCACGTAAGATCAATGTGCCTTTCGAGGTGTATGGTTTTACTACTGGCAATAATTGGGGCGGCAATCTTTCCCGACCTGAGTCTAAGGTAGGTGAATATGTGATTGAAGAGGCTAAGACTGTCAAGCTGCTCACTTCAGATTTCAGCAAGGCACAGCTCGAGGAAGCATACAAGTATTTACTACTGTGGAAATCATCATTCGATTATCGTATGGCAAGTCGCAATAACCGTACCACAAACGGTATGTTACCTGTTTGGATGAATCAAAACGGTGCATTGGATATGGGTGGCACGCCTCTCAATGCAACAATTGTTATCGGTATTGAGATTGCCAAGCGTTTCCGTAAGGGTACTGGTGTTGAGATTCTTAATACTATTGTCCTGACTGACGGTGAGGCTACTGATTACTCCGAATACTGGAAGGAGAACGAGGGCAGAGTGTGGCCTCAAAATCCTCATTACAGACAAGAGCCTGTTTTCAAGTATGGTTCAGCAGTGTACCCCATGCTTAAAGGCATGGCACATCGTAACGTAGAATTGACTTGTACTCTGCTTGAGATATACAAGGAGATTACAGGCTCTAAGGTTGTAAACTATCATATACTGGACAGGTTCACTAAGCGCACCCTCGAGGAGTGTAAGGAGTACGCTACTGTTGGTGACATTAACATGGGCTACTGGGAATGGGAAAAGATATTCAAGCCACAGCAGTCCTCTGGTTTAGTCGAAGCACGAGACAAGACAGGTTTCGATGTACGTTACATTATGAACGGCGGCAAGCTGAGCATTGAGGACGAGGCGCTCGAGGTCAAGTCCACTAAAAAGGGTGACCTGTTACGTGGGTTCCGTAAGTTTGCAGGCTCTAAGGCACAGCAGCGCATCTTTGTACAGAAGTTTATCCCTGAGATTGCATAGATAGCGCTACGTGAGATGTAGCGAGTGAGAATACTACTCTCGCTACAGATTTCACGGTAGGTTTGTAAGTCATTGATTTGCTGTAAAAAAACTTCAATGAAATCAACAACTTAGTTCAGTGGTAAGTGCTTGATTTATAACGGAAAAAAGATTTCAAATAAATGAAAATAATGCTTGACTTTTCGGCAAAAGGCTGTATAATATAGCATATAAAATGAAAAAAGAGGATGAAATAATGAATAAAGAGAGACTGTTTGAAAACAATATGGAAAATGATGTTAATGACATATTTAATGAATACCAAGAATACATCATGGATAACGCTGATTCATCTGAGGTTGTCATATGTAATGGCGACACTTTGCTCCAAGCCGCTGAGAATGAATACCTACTTGAGGAATTCAAGCAGGCGTGGATAGCTAAATTAGTTTAAATAATGCTTGACTTTTGCTGAGATTACTGTATAATATAGCATATAAACTGAAAAAACGCACTAAATTTTAACTATGTCTTGTGAGGAGACTATATTATGACTGACCGTAACGCACTTATTGACACCCTCCGTTCATACGCTGACGGAAACAACCACGTAGCCCGTAAGGATATTATCCGTGAGGCCAAATCAATGGGTATCAATCACCCAGGCTTTATTCTCAAGGATAAGTACAAGGTTGAATCCGGTGTATATGATATGACCGAGATGTTCACAGGCACAGCAGCTATCAAAGCAGCTCCTGTCCGTGAGCCCAAGCTGCAGGTTGTCACACCTCCCCCAGCTCCTGTTCAGGCTCCTGAGTCTAAGGTAGTATCAATGGCCAAATTAGCAATGGATATTCAAGACCTGGTCCCATCCAAAGACGATACTTATGTACCCTTTGGTTTTCACAAGGACCTCAAGACTATCCTTCAGGGTGGTATGTTCTACCCACTTTTCATTTCCGGATTGTCCGGCAACGGTAAGACCACAATGGTTGAGCAGGTTTGCGCTCAGCTCAAGCGTGAGGCTATCCGTGTAAATATTAGTATTGAGACCGACGAGGACGATCTAATCGGTGGCAATACCCTAGTTGATGGTAACGTAGTCTATAGAGAAGGACCGGTCCTCACCGCCATGAAACGTGGCGCGGTCCTGATCCTTGATGAGGTAGATCGTGGTTCCAACAAGTTGATGTGTCTCCAGGCCATCCTTGAAGGTAAAGCGTACTTCAATAAGAAGACTGGCGAGACCGTCGCTCCTGCCAACGGGTTTACTATTGTGGCGACTGCGAATACAAAAGGTCGTGGTTCAGATGATGGTAAATTCATCAGCGCTCAGCTGTTGGACGAAGCGTTCCTGGAGCGCTTTGCGATTACCGTTGAACAGGAGTACCCTACAGCAGCCGTAGAGAAGCGCATCATCCTTAACAAGATGGGCAAGGCTGGTTATACAGATGAGGAATTCGCTACTCATCTGGTTACTTGGTCCGAGGTGATTCGTAAGACCTTTTTCGAGGGTGCTATAGACGAGTTGGTCAGCACCCGTAGGCTTGAGCACATTGTAAATGCTTACGGTGTATTCAAGGACAAGATTAAGGCAATCACCTTGTGTACCAACCGTTTTGACGCTGATACTAAGGCGGCATTTATTGACTTGTACACTAAGGTTGACCCTGCAAACCCTCAGGAGCCTGAGGTAGAGACCACTTCATTGGACGATGTTCAGTATTAATGCTTGACATTGTTCGCTGAAGGTAGTAGTATTAGATATAAGACTTGGGACTGTCTATAAAAAGTCCCACTTACAGGAGTAACTTATCTAGTCCTGGGCACTGCCAAAACGATAAGCACTTAAACTAAAAGGTAACAATTATGAGACTTTCAAGCTCAGTAGTATATGTAGGACCCGCAGTATCCAGAGTATCTAAAGCAGATACCCTAATTACTCACCCAGCTAACGAGACAATCCGTAGGTGTCGTATAGGACAGGCCCTTGAGGAACGTAAGAATCTCAAAGCTTCCATTGTTAAAGAAGGATTAAATGAGCCTATAAAGGTATTTGCTAATTCTAATATTGTCATCGGTGGCAATTCTCGCCTTGAGGCTTTGATAGAGGAAGGATGTGAAGACATACCTGTACAGGAGTTGCCGAGACCCCAGGTGTTGATTCAGCTTTACGGTCAGTCTAAAGAGATAGATCCCATGCACCCTGTCGTTTTATCTAAGCTGCGTGCTGATAATACTCGCATTGGGGTGCCGATAATTGATCGTTTCTTAGCGGCACTGCAAGGTATCGAAGCGGAAGGTGGTAACGTATCATCAGAACGTAAGCTGGAGATCATGCGTGAATCTAACATTGCGCTCAATACATTTGAGATGATAAGGAAATTAAAGTCTGGATATTATGACAAGAAGTTAAAAGCTGATGTCGAGGCTAGAGAAGATTTGTATGAAGAGCTCTATGAATATAAGCAAGGTAAAGATGTCGCCGGCCAATTCAAGGCTCAGTATCAAGACTTTGCTGAGAAGCATGATCCAAAGAGACGTACCTATGACCAGTCTGATGAGATGGATGACTTGTTGGATGAGTTTCCTTGGGATACATTACAGGATGCTGTGCTGACCGAAGTAGCTCATATGCGTAAGCGTGATTGGTTTAACAAGTGTAATGAGAAGAACTTTAAGGGTGCTATGGTACATCATGTACTCGCACATTACTTTGCTGAGTTTTGGAATACTTTAGACACTGACATTCATGCTATCACTGTAGACAATCAATCACGTTATGATATTCACTTTATGAAAGGTGATAAGATCATTAACAGCATTGAGATCAAGACTACTATAGCATCTACCTGGTCTACTGTATGTAAGAAGTATGGATATGTTCTTCTATATAAATTCTCAGCTGAGATGGATAGAGCAGCTATCATTACTTCATGGTTGGATAAGACTTGGACTAACAAAAAGAAGCAAGAGCTCTGGAAAGCTGCAGGTAAAGGTGCTGCACTGGACGCTAAGGACTTGTATGAGTATGGAAAATATGATGTACGTTTAGGTTCTATGTATGTTGAGAACGGTACAGTTAAAGTTGCTACAGGAGAAATTGATGGCTAAGATTGATTACAAATTTAACGAAGGGGCTCTGCTTGCAGAGCTCCAGGCTTATGTAGACGCAACGTACGGTGAGCATTACAGCCGTAATAGGTTTCAGTCCTCAGAGTTTATTATGGATTGTGGACACGGCATGGGATTTTTCCTCGGCAATGTCCTCAAGTATACTCAGCGATACGGTAAGAAAGACGGTCACAATAGAAAAGACCTAATGAAAATCTTACATTATGCTTTGTTAGCCCTGAATGAACATGATCAGGATTATAAATAAGAGACAATAACCTTCTTATTTACGGAGAAAATAAAATGGCATTTAGTGTTAGAATTACTTTAACCAAAGACTCTGCAGATTTAAACCTCGCAGAAAGCCTGGCTTTTGATGATGCTAATGATGTAGGCATCATTCCCGGTTATATTGCTGAACATGGCGGTAGTGTTACTCGCTCAACATCTGATGATGGTTTAGTGTCCGAAAGTGTTTACACTTTTCCAACACAGGCTGATTGGCAAGCGTTCTATAACCAAGCACTCCCGGTGTGGAATAGAAACAACCTTGCTAACAAAGCAGGTACCAACAATGTCACAATTGATTTTGCGGTTGTTGAAAACACTTGACAATCATCCTAAATTATACTATAATATTATTTTAACATAGTGAAGGAACTATATTATGAAACTAAGCAAGAACACAGTTGAGGTTCTAAAGAACTTCTCGCAAATCAATCCTAACATCCTAGTAAAGGCTGGACAGGAAATTCGTACTATTAACTCTGGTAAGAGTGCGTTCGCTAAGGCTACATTGACCGAGAGCTTCGATAAGGAGTTTGCGATCTATGACCTGAATGAACTCTTAGCAGTGCTATCCTTGGGTGATGAACCTGAAGTTAGTCTTAATGATGACCATATGGCAATCTCGGTTCAGAACTTTGGTGAGATTAATTTCTTTTACTCAAAACCTGAACTTGTCACAGCACCACCTGAGAAGGACTTACCTTCTTCGGAGGGCTTCTTTACTCACGCCTTGACTAATGATTCACTACAGTTTTGGTTACGTACAGCAGCTACTATTTCAGCTCCCTTTGTAAGCATTATGGCAGACGGCACTAATGCTAAGGTGCGTATTACAGACCCTGAGTTGAGTAACGCTACAATGTTTGAAACTGTTATCGGTCAAACTGATAAGACTTTCAAAGCACATATCCCTACGCAGAATATCAAAATGATGCCTAAGGATTATACAGTAAACATTCCATCGACCGGTGGTTTCGTACACTTTAAGTCAGACAATGTAGAGTATTGGATTGCTCTAGATAAGTCTTCGGAGTTTTAATTATGGACGGTAAAATGTCTTTTACTTTGCGTGAAGTAGCAAATGGATGGTTGCTAGAAATTAACAGTGTTGATGGTGACGCAGAATATATTTTTAAGACTACGGGTCCTGCATTGGGCATGATCCGCAAAGTCCTAAAAGAAGAAGTAAATCCTTTTGAGGAGGAAGATAATGGCTGAAGAAAAAGAAGTAGAAGTAAAAGAAGAACAGCAGGAAGAAGGTAAACATATTGAGTTGAATGTGACCGATTCAACAGCAGTAAAAGAAAAGTTAGGTTAAAATTATATTATATTATGGAGTTGTGAATGGAACATTTCTTGTGGGTTGAGAAGTATCGTCCCAAGACTATTGAAGAATGTGTCCTACCTGAATCTATCAAAAGTATGTTTACGGAATTTCTCTCTAAGGGGGAAGTTCCTAACCTGCTTCTGTGCGGTACAGCAGGTACAGGTAAGACTACAGTAGCACGAGCCCTGTGTGAAGAACTCGGCAGTGACTACATTATTATCAATGGTTCGGATGAAGGTCGTCAGATTGATACACTGAGGACTAAGATTAAACAGTTTGCTAGTGGTATGTCCTTTCTTGGCAAGCCTAAGGTTGTCATCATAGATGAGGCTGACTATCTAAACAGGGAGTCAGTACAACCTGCTCTCAGGGCTTTCATTGAGTCCTTCTCAGACAATTGTCGATTCATATTCACTTGTAACTACAAGCAAAAGATTATCGCACCACTACACAGTAGAACTACTGTCATTGAGTTTACTACTCATAAAGGAGACAAGAGAACCCTCGCTGCTGCCTTTATGAAACGTATGCAGCACATACTTGGACAAGAGGGTGTACAGTACAAAGACAAAGTGTTAGCAGAGCTGTTGATGAAACATTATCCTGACTATAGGAGAGTGATAAACGAATTACAGCGTTACAGTAGCTCTGGTGTTATTGACGAGGGTATTCTTGTACAGTTTTCGGAAGTGAATACTAAAGAACTGATTACAGCAATGAAGGAAAAGGACTGGAAGAAGATGCGTCAGTGGGTTGCTAACAATGTTGAATCAGACCCTCAAGGTATTTTCAGATACATCTATGATAGTTTGATTCCTGAGATCACAACCGTACCTCAAATGGTTGTACTCATTGCTGACTACCAATACAAGGCAGCGTTTGTTGCAGATCAGGAGATCAATCTTACAGCTTGTCTTACTGAACTGATGGCGAGTATGAAGTTTAAATGAACATAATACACGATGATGATACTCTAAGAATTTTTTATGAAGCAGGAGAAGGAGACACCTCTCTCATAACTTTTTCTGGTATAGACTTTGATACTTTTGGTTTTAATAATGTAAATCCGGAAGCTATAGATCGACCAGAGTTTGTAAAAGTAACAAAGGGTATGGGTGATAGATTTTGGATTGTAGATAAAAAAAGAGCATGGGGTTCTACCATAGACTGGGAATGGACTTCAAATTTTTTGAGTCCAAAGTTTGATGGTAAAAGAGTGATTGCTTTAGGTAACTGTATGGGAGGAACCAACGCCATTAAATTTGCCTATCATGCAGATGTACATCGTGTGATAGCATTTACACCTCACTGGAGTGTAGACCCTGATGTTATGCAGGAACATCAATTTGATCCTAGGACTAAACCTTTACGTGATCTCACATTGTCAATGGGATGGAAATCACTTGAAGGTATGTTCAGGCCGATGACTGAGTACATTCATTTGTGGACTCCCGATGAAATAGATGTGTTGCACATGATAAAGTTTCCAAACTTATCTAACATAAAAAAAATATTCTTTCCTACCTCTAACCATAGTTTAGCAAGAACCTTAAAAAACTATGGGGTGTTGACAGAGGTATTAGATCAGTGTATCATATCAAAGGATGTACATAAAGATGTATCTAAAATATTAAATGATGCAGGTATAATACATGAGTTATTTTAAAGAGTTTGGGCCTCCTGTAGAAGAGGTCGATGAAAAAGAATACGTAGAGAAGATAAAGAAACTTAGTCCTTTTGATTTTATCAATAGTGTTTCATATAGTAAACAAGACATAATGAATGAAACAAATGAGAATCAGTATGGTGCTTTCATTGTTAATCGAGGCTTGGGTTTCGGTCCTGATACAATTATTCCTGCTAATGAAATGAATAGTAGGCCTCATTTAGATGAGAGGATGCAGTATGACTTTCTTCGCCATGTTGTTCGTAAAGCAAAACGATACAATAAATGGATTAAGGCTGAAGAAAGTAATATTGAAGCAGTAAAAGAATACTTTGGATATAGTTTTAACAAGGCAAAAGAAGCACTAACACTTTTGTCTGATAAGGATATAGCAGAGATAAAGAGTTGGTTGGCAACCTGTAAAGGTGGGAAATTATAAATACTTCTTGTTAATTTATGAATAATAATTTATAACAAAAGGTGTTTGAAATGATTGAACGAGATAATTTTTTTGACATTGATTATCCCGACTACCGACCCCTAGAAATTCTGTTAGATGATCCTGAAAACTTTTTAAAAATCAAGGAAACTCTTTCACGTATAGGTGTGGCTTCTAAAAGAGATAACACACTGTATCAGTCCTGTCACATTTTACATAAACAGGGAAGATACTTTATTACACATTTTAAGGAGTTGTTTGCTCTGGATGGTAAAGAAGCTGACTTTATGGATAATGACTTAGAAAGAAGGAATACTATAGCAAAGCTGCTACAAGACTGGGGCTTGCTTAAGATTGTGGGCGAGTTAGGTGAAAACTCATTAGCTCCTCTCAGTCAAATTAAAATTATTTCCTATAAGGAAAAAACTGATTGGAACTTAGTTCCAAAATATAATATCGGCAAAAAGCGCTAGATATTATAAATAAATGGCCCCCGTAAGGTGAAGTACATTTTATATGATACCGAGCGGGCGGCACCACTACGCCGATAGGGTAGTGTAACATTAAAACTCGCTTAATAAAGGAGCACAATTATGGTACGTAAATATACTACTGCCAACATGGCAGAAATTTTTGATAATGTAAGACCGTTTACTATAGGTTTTGATCGTTTGTTTGACAATCTTCACAATGTTTCAGAGATTCATAGTCCAAACTATCCCCCCTATAATATTATTGCGGATGATGATGAGCATTTCACTATTGAAATTGCTTGTGCAGGATTCGCTAAAGATGAATTTAATGTTCATTTACTTCCAGAGGGCAACAAGTTAATTGTCCAGGGCGTACAAGACCGAGGTGAGGATACTAGAAAATTCTATCACAAAGGTATTGGATCTCGTAACTTTACACATTCATTCGCACTTGCAGATGATGTTGAGGTTGTAGACAGTGTTTACTATGACGGTATCCTTGAGATCACCCTCAAACGTGTTGTACCCGAAGAAATGAAACCAAGACAAATTGAAGTAAAATAGATAAGGAGTTATTATGAGCATCCAAGTTTTAAAGTTAATGACCGGTGAGGACATCATTGGTGCAATAGAAGAAACCGAAGATTGTTATGTGGTTACTAAACCAGTGTGTGTCTTTGTCAGGCGAAATCCTGATAAGGAAAATTCTTTTAGACTTGGTGTAGCTCCTTGGGCACCTTATGCCTTAAACGCAGAGGTGCCCATTTTTAAAAATATGGTACTGTCAAAATTTAATCCGGATGTTTCTTTGGTAAATGAATATGAAAGACGTGGTTACTATGTGCCGAATGAAGTAGAAGTAAAAGAACCAGAACTCTTACAGGAGGCGTGATGTACGAATATAAAGCCAGAATTATTAGAGTTATAGACGGAGATACCGTAGACGTTGATATTGATTTAGGTTTTGGTATTTGGCTTACTGATGAAAGGGTTCGCATCATGGGTATTGATACTCCGGAATCTAGAACGAGAGATAAGGTTGAAAAAGTATTTGGAAAAGCGGCAAAAGAAAGACTCAAATCTCTACTCGGACCATATGCTACTCTAAAGACAAGAGTGGCAAAGGATGGTGAGGATATGAGAGGTAAGTTTGGCCGAGTCCTCGGTGATTTTGAGGTTTATTATCATGCCGAGGATAGATATTCTACTGTGGCAAAAATTCTTATACAAGAAGGTCATGCTGTAGAATATGAGGGCGGTGCAAAAGAAGACGTACAAGAACAACACCGACTTAACCGTAGACGTCTTGTTGACGAGGGTAAAATTGTTATACCAGACAACCTAAGGGCATTTATGACTTGACATTGAACTCCATATATTATATAATGTTGTTACTTGAATGGAGAACTAATGTCAAATTTTTACACTTACGCTAAACACTACGGTAACTCAATACTTTACCGTGGGATAGAAAACGGAAAACGGGTATCTAAAAAGGTACCTTTTTCGCCTACACTTTTTGTCCCGGCCAATAAAGAAACCCCCTATAAAAGTATGTATGGTGAGCCTGTTGCTCCCATGTCTTTTGACAATAACAAAGACGCAACAGAATTCGTAGAACAGTACAAGGAAGTATCTAACTTTCCCATCTATGGTCAAACTCATTGGGGTTATCAGTTTCTTGCTGACAAATACCAAGATGAAATTGATTGGGATATAAGTCAGGTTAAAGTATTTTCAATAGATATTGAGACTACCGTTGAGAACGGTTTTCCTGATGTATTCAATCCTAAGGAACAGATTACTCTTATCACATTACAAGACAATGTAAGTAAAAAGATTACTACATTCGGTCTTGGTCCATACACTCCTACTGAAGCCACAGCACACCTTGATGTAGATTATTCTGAGTGTACAAGCGAGAAGCAGTTACTCAGTAGATTTATTCATTGGTGGGCAAACAATACTCCTGACGTTATTACTGGCTGGAACTGTAAACTATTTGATATACCTTATATCATTGCTAGAATGGAACGAGTGTTCGGTGACGAACATGGTGATGCTGCTAAGAAAATGATGAGCCCTTTTAGACTTGTACGTAAACAGGAAAGGACGTACAGTGGTAGGACTTACTTATCATATGATGTACAAGGTGTAGCACAGTTAGACTACTTGGACATCTATCAGAAGTTTACTTATGTTAACCGTGAATCATACAAACTAGATCACATAGCAGAGGTTGAACTCGGTCACAAGAAGTTAGAAAACCCTTACGATACATTCAAAGAGTTTTACGAGAAGGATTGGAATAGGTTTGTCGAATACAACATTATAGATACAGTGTTGGTTGACCAACTTGAGGATAAGATGAAACTTATCGAACTCTGCCTCACTATGACCTATGACGCCAAGATGAACTTTGAGGATGTATTCAGTCCTGTAAAGACTTGGGACTGTTTGTTATATAATCATTTGTTGAAACAAAATATCATTATTGGGCAAGGTAATGGTCGTGTAGCAAGGACTATTGCAGGTGCTTACGTACAGGAGCCTGTTCCTGGTGCCTATCAATGGGTAGAGTCCTTCGATGCTACTTCACTGTATCCTTCTATTATCATGCAGTACAACATGAGCCCTGAGACACTGGTTCCAGGTGGTATGATAGACGTAGACGTTGATGGTATGTTGGAGAGGAAGTATACGTTTGACACCGATGACGCTATAGCTGCTAATGGTCAGACGTTTACACGTAGTAGGCAAGGTCACTTCCCTAACATTGTACAAAAGTTTTTTGATGACCGACAGCGTTACAAGAAACTGATGATTAAGGCTAAGCAGGACTATGAGAAGACAAAGGATCCTAACACAAAGAAACTCATAGCAAAGTACAATAACTTTCAGATGGCACGTAAGATTCAGCTCAACTCACTTTACGGTGCGATGGCTAATGAATACTTCAGATACTATGATGACCGTATAGCAGAAGGAATTACACTAACGGGGCAATTTATCATCCGGGAGACGGCTTCGGCACTTAACGAGTTTTTGAACGAGACTTTGAAAACAACTGATGAGGTGTACAGTTTCTACACTGATACTGACTCTTGCTATATTACTCTAAAGGCACTGGTTGACAAGTTTTTCGCAGACAAGCCTAAGGACAAACTTATAGACATTTTGGACAAAGTAGGCGAAGAACAAATCGAACCTTGTATTGATAAGGCAATGACCGAACTCGCTGATTATACAAATGCCTTCGAGCAAAAACTTGTATTCAAACGTGAGGCAATTGCCGATAACTGTTTGTGGGTAGCAAAGAAACGCTATGCTATGAATGTGTTAGATAATGAGGGTGTGCGTTATGATACACCTGACTTGAAGGTAATGGGACTTGAAATTGTTAGATCCTCAACTCCTGCTCCTGTACGTGACAGTCTACGTGAGGCTGTTCGTATTTGTCTCACACAGGATGAAAAGGCATTACACGATTATGTGGAAAAGACTAAAAAGGACTTTTTAGCAATGACTCCTGAGGAAATAGCATTTCCACGTGGGTGTAACAATATGTCAAAGTATAGGGATGTTGGTAATCTCTACTCAAAAGGTTGTCCTATTCATGTTCGAGGTGGTTTGTTGTATAACCACTATCTGAAAGAATTTAATGTAAGTGGCAAATATGAAAGTATACAAGAAGGTGACAAGATTAAATTTATTTTCTTAAAAGAACCTAATATTATACGAGAGAACGTATTAGGTTTCATTTCAACAATCCCTAAAGAGTTTGGTATACATAGTTATATAGACTATGAGATGATGTTTCAAAAGGCATTTTTGGAACCATTGGATACAATTGTAAAAACACTAGGTTGGCACACTGAGAAACAATCTACACTTGAGGATTTATTTGTATGAAGATGTTAATTGTGGGATATGGTTTTGTAGGAACAGCCACAGAGTATTTGTTTAAAAAAACAAAAGCTGAAATACATATCCATGACACTGTGAAAGGTAGCACAGAATTCTGTGACGAGGATATGTTTGATTATATTTTCTTGTGTGTTCCTACACCTACAGGAGATGATGGTAAACTTGATATTTCCATTTTAACAGATGCCTATGAGCAATGGAAATGGCGAGGACAAATTGTTATTCGTAGCACTATTGGTCCCGATCAAGTAGATTCATTTCCTAATGCTATTATGATGCCTGAGTTCCTAAGAGAGAAACATTGGAAAGAAGATGTAGACGATCCTTTATTGCCTATAATTGTCAGTGATTATGAAACAGTAAAGTCGTTTGAAGATTTGTTTCCTAGAAAGAGAGTATATTATTTGAGACCAAAAGAATCAATGATGTATAAGTTAGCTAGGAACAGTGTCCTTGCCATGAGGGTTTCGATGTCTAATCATTTGAAAGATATTTGTTTGGAACATGGCGTGGATTGGAATAGTATTGCTTATATGTTTGAGAGTGAAGGTGCTATAGGATACAGTCATTGGAAAGTCCCAGGCCCTGATGGCGCTCCTGGATTTGGGGGTAAATGTTTGCCTAAGGACTTGACACACATGGCATCGTTGTGTTATACTAAAGATAATATTATGACAACAGCTTTATTAGATAATTTGGTCCGGAGGGTAAAATGGGGTATAGACGAGCAATCGTACTAGGCAACGGTGAAAGTCGCCGCGGCATAGATATTCCAGATGATTGTGATGTTTGGGGTACAAACTGGGCGTGTAAAGAACTTACATTAGATTACTTAGTGTCTACAGATATAGGATGTCAACATTTAATCTATCGTACAGGGTATTGTATTGATAATACCGCTTATTATTTAGATTGGGACCCATTAGGGTCTGATGATATAAGCGTAGGAACTTTTTCATCTACAGGGGCAATAGTTGATGATACCGAGTACACCGAACATGGAGTTGTTATAGGGTCGGAACATGATAGAGTTTATTTTACATATTTAAATGAAAATGACAAAGTTACTAATATAAAGGTAAATGAATTGCCAATGCCTTTAGCATCTGGTCAGCTTGCTTTATATTTAGCAGCAAATTCAGGTATGTATAATGAAATAATTTACTCAGGTTTCGGTGATGAAAAACATATACATACATCTAATGTACCTAATTTAGAAGTTTGGAAAAAAGAAAAAGATTTTGTGATACGCTATTTTAGCGATATTAAATGGAGAAAAATATGAGTTTAATTGATAAACTAAAAAAGAACAGCACTATCAAAGATACCTCTGTTCTAACTAATTCAAAGTTTTTCGGAATGAAAGACTTGATTCAAACCTCAGTACCTGCATTGAACGTAGCACTTAGTGGCCGCCTTGATGGTGGACTAACACCTGGACTAACAGTATTCGCAGGCCCGTCAAAGCATTTCAAAACAGCATTTTCATTGTTGTTAGCAAAAGCCTATTTGGACAAGTATGATGATGCTGTCATCCTGTTCTATGATTCAGAGTTTGGTACTCCTCAATCTTACTTTGACACTTTTGACATTGACAAAGACAGAGTTGTTCATACTCCTATCACAGATGTAGAACAGTTGAAGCATGATTCAATGTCACAGCTAAACAGCATTGAACGTGGTGACCATGTTATGATTATCATTGATTCAGTTGGTAACTTGGCGTCTAAGAAAGAGGTTGATGATGCACTTGATGGTAAGTCAGTTGCAGATATGTCTCGAGCAAAACAGTTGAAGTCATTGTTCCGTATGGTTACTCCTCACTTGACACTGAAAGACATTCCAATGGTTGCAGTAAATCACACATACAAAGAGATTGGTTTGTTCCCTAAAGACATTCTTTCAGGCGGTACAGGTATTTACTATTCAGCAGACAACATCTATATCATTGGTCGTCAGCAGGACAAACAAGGCACTGAACTGATGGGTTATAACTTTATTATCAATGTTGAGAAGTCTCGCTTTGTACGTGAGAAGTCTAAGATTCCTGTTGAGGTTTCGTTTGAAGGCGGTATCAGCAAATGGTCAGGTCTCCTTGACATGGCACAAGCATCAGGTCATGTAGTCAAACCGAGCAATGGTTGGTATTCAAAAGTAGATGTGTCTACAGGTGAAGTAGAAGATAAGAAGTATCGTATTAAGGATACTTATACTAAAGAGTTTTGGTTACCTATTTTACAAGACGAAACCTTTTTGGCATGGATCAACAAACGATACGCTATTTCAAGCGTTGACGGGATAATGCGTGATGAAGTTACTGAAGAAGACATTGAAGGCATTTACCAAGCCGTCGAAGAAGCCTGAAGGTGAATGTGACCGCTGCCAAATAACTATTTGGAGTGGGGATAAAGCAATATGTTTCCATGGGGATAATGGAGAATTGTTCCTGTGCGAAGCCTGTATTGAAAAAGTATATGGCGAATACGCTAAGGAGTGGATCGAATGATCGTTCTTATTTGTGGATTACCAGGTTCAGGCAAAACTTGGTTAGCTGAAAGACTATGCCACGAACAACCTGACTTTGTGCATCTCAATGCAGACTTTATACGTGAAGCAGTAGATGATTGGGAATTTGACATAGATGCAAGGTTCCGTCAAGCAATGCGTATGCGGGGACTTGCTTATTGTGAAGCGGTATTTGGACGTATTGCAATAGCAGACTTTGTTTGTCCTCTACCTGAGACTCGAAAAGTATTTAATTCTGACTATACAATATTCCTTGACACTTTGGACATAAGTCGTTATAATGATACTAATAGAATGTTTGTAAAACCTGAAAATGCAGACTATACTATTAAAGAACAATTACGTGAAGAATCAGTTGAATTGATTCGTAAAAGGATTCTAAATGCAAGAAAGACTGGACAACATAATTATAGGAAACCTACTTTCTGATGATGAATATTTCAGAAAGGCTATTCCTTTTCTAAAAACGGAATACTTTACAGGTGAGAGTAAAACTCTCCTTCGTAAAATTCAGGACTATGCTGACAAGTACAACAAGGCTCCTACAAAACAAGCACTAGCTATTTCTATTGAAGAAGATAGGACTATCAATGAAGGCGAACTGCCTGCGTTGAGTGAATGGTTACAGGGCGCTGATGTAGAAGCGGTTGATAAAGAATGGTTACTGGATCAGACTGAAAAGTATTGTAAGGATAAAGCAATCTATAATGCTATCATGGACAGTATTCAGGTTATTGACGGCAGGGACAAAGATAGAGGCCCTGATGCTTTACCTGATATGTTGTCAAAGGCCTTACAGGTAGGGTTTGATAACAACGTGGGGCATGACTATATTGAAAACGCAGACAAACGATATGAATTCTATCATAGATTAGAAGAAAAGATG
>Ga0222719_10001838_pt1 | contig 20091 bp, 16 predicted proteins | sample C33_34DmetaG_FD_165039 | JGI IMG/M metagenome (GOLD analysis project Ga0222719, IMG submission 165039) | Estuarine water microbial communities from San Francisco Bay, California, United States - C33_34D | ecosystem: Environmental > Aquatic > Marine > Unclassified | place: USA: California... | reverse complement strand
AACTCTTGGACTTGGTTATGCAAACTTAGGATCTTTACTCATGAGAAAAGGTATTGCTTATGATTCCAAATTAGGAAGAGCTATTGCTGGAGCTTTAACAGCTATGTTAACTGGTGAAGCATATAAAACATCTGCTGAAATGGCAGGCATTGTCGGTACATTCCCTAGATACAAAGAGAATGCTGACAATATGCTTAGAGTGATGAACAACCACAGAAAAGCAGCATATGACTCAAACGATTATGAAGGGTTAAGTCATGACTTAATAGCTATCGATCAAGACTTGTGTCCTGAAGATTTATTAGTTGCAGCCCAACTTTCATGGGATGAAGCAGTTGAGCTGGGTGCTAAAAATGGGTACAGAAATGCCCAAGCTACTGTACTTGCGCCGACAGGTACGATTGGTCTCCTTATGGACTGTGATACAACAGGTGTAGAGCCTGACTTTGCATTAATGAAGTTTAAAAAACTTGCTGGTGGCGGCTACATGAAGATAGCTAATCAGTCGATCGGACCTGCGCTGAATGCACTCGGATATGCTTCTAATGAGGTAAACGAGATAATCAATTATGTTATTGGTTCAATGTCTCTTGAAGATTCACCATACGTAAATAAAAAATCATTGATGGAAAAAGGCTTGAGTGAAGAAGATGTATCAAAAATTGAAGCTGCCCTTCCAGGTGCATTTGAAATCCAACATGCATTTAATGTGTTTGTATTAGGTGAAGAAACATTAAAAGGTTTAGGAATTCCAGAAGAAGAATATACATCTTTTGATTTCAATCTGCTACAAGCTCTTGGCTACTCAAGAAATGAGATAGCTCAGGCTAACTTAGATATCTGTGGAACACAAAAAATTGAAGGTGCTCCCTACCTTAAAGAGGAACATCTTGATGTTTTTGACTGCGCAAATAAGTGTGGGAAAGATGGTGAACGTTTTATTCACTATATGGGCCACGTAAGAATGATGGCAGCAGCACAGCCATTTATCTCTGGTGCAATCTCTAAAACAGTAAACATGCCTAATGAGGCAACAATTGAGGATATTGAAGATTGCTACTTTGAAGCAGCAAAGATTGGTGTAAAAGCAATTGCCATTTACAGAGATGGTTCTAAAGCATCTCAACCACTTTCTTCCTCTTCAGATGATGGAGATTCAGAAGAATCAGATCCAGAAGTAACAAAAATCCTTGATGAAGAGGCTATGTTGATTCAAGGAAATTTTGCTCCAGGAACCAGTCCTTCAAGGGCATATGCAGGAGTAAATAGACCTAGATTCCTTCTTCCTGAACGAAGAGAGGGATGGACACAAGAAGCAAGAATTGCTGGCCATAAAGTATATCTAAGAACTGGTGAGTATCCTGATGGTACTTTGGGTGAGGTATTTATTGATATAGCTAAAGAAGGAGCAACCCTTAAAGGTGTACTTGGTTGTTTTGCCATTGCTGTCTCAAAAGGACTCCAGTATGGAGTTCCTCTTGAGGAGTTTGTGGATACATTTACTTTCCAAACATTTGAGCCAAGAGGTATGGTCGAAGGACATGAGAATATTAAAATGAGCAACTCTATCATTGATTATGTCTTTAGAGCACTCGGCTTAGAGTACTTAGATAGAACAGATATTGTTCAAGTACCACCAAAAGATAAGGCTGTTCAGGGAACTGAGCCTGTAGAAATGTTGGAAACAGAGACTGCACCTGTAGCTAAAACAGAGACTGCACCTGTAGCTAAAACAGAGACTGCACCTATTGAGCAAGCAGAAAATTCAGTTGCTACTGTACAAGAAGTACTAGGTGACATGATGGGAGACGCCCCTGCATGTAATGAATGTGGGCACATTACAATTAGAAATGGTTCTTGCTATAAATGTTTAAATTGTGGGAACTCTTTAGGTTGTAGCTAATTCAAAAACTTGTACTTTAAAGTATTGTAGAGATATAACACTCCATCAACAGCTTTAATTTTCTTACCTTCTTCATAGGACCTTCCAGTATATGAAATTGGTGATTCTTTTATAGATTTGTTATACTTTAAAAATTTTGAAAGAACTTCAATTTCTATAGAGAAGCCGTTTTCTTTTAATTCAATTTCTTTAAAAAATTTTGATGGCATTAGCTTATAACATGTTGCTACATCGGTAACTTTGTACAGGTTTACCAAAGAAAAAAACTTCGACATAATTTTATTTGCTATAAAAGTTCTCAAATAAATATTTTCACGTTCTTTGTTGCCGATAAATCGTGATCCAAGTATCAAATCATCATTGTATTTTTTGGCTAACTCAAACATATCTATTATGTCAACTGGAAAATACTCTAAATCAGCATCATGAATAACAACATGCGAGGTGGCAACTTCCTTAGAGGCTAAAGCTAATGCAGCACCCTTCCCAGAATTTGTACTTGTTTTTAAATATCTTGCTTTCGAATGAGAAGACGCAAAATGTTCTGCTATTTTGGATGAATTGTCGGTTGAGCAGTCATCTACTAAAATAATCTGTTCGTATATATCATTTTCCAGAATTCTTTTTAAAGATTTTGATAAAAATTTTTCTTCATTAAATATTGGTACTATTACACATAAAGAAATCATATCAATATATTAATTTTACAAAAATAATAATGCCTTGTTAAATAAAATTTCTATAATTGCCCTAAGTGTTAGTTATTCAATTTATTTTATTTAATAGTTTAATATATTTTTTCGGACGAGGTTCAGCTATAGTCTTGAGGGCTGTATCCAAAAATAGATTTAATTTTTTTGAATCAAAATTTCTAGGCCTACCTTCAAATTTTTTCTATCATATATTTGGCCTTTTTTTTGTTGGAAATACAGTTTTTATCATTAACTTTTTTACTGGAGTAGATAATTTTATAACATATTCTTTTTTTCTTGTAATTTTATTTTCAAACCTTTTCAAAATTAAAAAAATAAAACTTAATTTAATTGGGACTATTAACCATTTAGTAACACCTGCTTTTTTAGCAATAACTTCCATAGGAATGGGGTTACACAATGATGCAAGTCTATATCATATGGCTTATCAAAACTGGTTGAGAACAGAGAAAATTGTTATAGGGTTATCAAATCTTCATGGAAGATTTGGGTTTTCATCAATATATGATCATATATCTTCTATTTTTTGGCTCGATAACAACTACATTCTTCTTCATTTTCTAAATTTAATATTTTTTGGTATATTTTTTAATTTTTTAGTTTTTAATTTATTTTTAAATAAAAAGGGGTTTTTGTTTTATAGTTCTTTATTTGTTCTAGCTTTTGGTTTGCTTGATAATTTTGGAATTTCTGGTGGGAGAAACGGCTTTATTTACATAGAGGGAATAGGGAAACAAGATGTTGCCTTCGCGGTTATATTCTTTATTGCATCAACTCTTTTTATAGAAACTTTTATAAGAAAAGACTTCAGTGTTGAAAGTTTAATTATTCTTACTTTGCTTACTCTTTTTTCTACTCAGTTGAGGGTCATGGGTGGATCTTTGCTGATTTTTGAAATTCTATTTATTTTATCTTTTTTGAAACAAAATTCTTTTACACATTTATATGTTGCTCTAAGTCCATTTGTTGTCTTATCTTTTTTATGGCTATTAAAGAATTTAATTATTTCAGGATGTCTATTCTACCCAATAGAGTCTCTATGTTTTACAAGTTTCAGCTGGTATGTAGAAGGGCAAGCTACAGTTGAAGCTGTAGTTACAGCTGAATTTTTTTATGGTCTAAGTACCGAAGAAAATATAGTTGCATGGTACAAACATTGGTTTGCAAGCGAATTTAACAAGGCCTTATCCTACAATTTTGGAATCTCTTATTTAATCCTTTTTCTTGCGAGGATGGTATTTTTTAAAGCTACAAATATTGATTTGAAAATACTTGGAATAACTATTTTATTTTTAACTATAAATTTTTATTTTTGGCTCTATAACGCTCCTGGGATTAGATTTTTTATGGGTAGTCTCCTCGTAGCTATAAACCTTTTAGCTATTGGAAACTTAGATCTTAGGTTTAATAGTAAACCCTACAAACTAATTTATAATTTTAAAATTCTAGTATTGCTCACAATAACATGCATTGCTTTGTTACCTAGAACATATCAATATTCAGTTTTTGCAAACTCTCCTACAGAGGCTCACTATATAAAAACATCAGAGGTGGAGCTTAAAAAGAATCCTATTGGGTGGGGTTACCTACCGGTAGTTGGTGATGAATGTGGGATAAATATAGAGTGTATTCCGTACGAAAAAAAGATTACGGAATCAAATTTGAAATTTTTTCAATATAAGTTATTCAAATAATTAATATTAAAGTGTTCAGGGCGCTTAGCTCAGTCTGGCAGAGCGCTTCCCTTACAAGGAAGAAGTCACAGGTTCAAATCCTGTAGCGCCCACAAGGGTTTTTCGGAAATACAGTAGGAAAAAACCTGTTCTCACCCACAAAACACCCACAAATTTTCAAAAACTGTAGACACTTTTTAGTGCTGCAACATCTAATTCACTATTATCCATAAATACTATTTTTAGCTGTGAAATGAAAATGTAAAAAAAATAATTTAGCTTGTTTTATGAATTAGATTTTTTATACAATACACCTATTGAAGGAGAATCCTCAAGAACGATATATAATACTTCTCTATCTGGGTTATATTTAAAATCTCTAATTCTTTCATTGATTTTGTAAGTTTTCATGTCAATAACTTGATTAGATCTATAGTCAAAATCAAGTGTATGAAATAATCGTCCATTTAGGCTTCCAATAATATACTTGTTATCAAAAAATTTCTCTATGCTTGATATTCCGTGGGTTCCAGTAACTTCATACTCAAAATAATAAACAGGTTCTTTAAATCCATATTCACTATGGGAGTCATATAGGGGTGCTTCCTTCAAGAACTTACCATTATAATGTTGACCATAAGAAGATACCGGCCATCCAAAGTTTTCAATTCTATTAATATCTATAAAATTTACCTCATCCCCACCTTTGGGCCCATGTTCTGTCTCTAGAAGTATCTGGTTATCTTTATTGAAGTAAATACCTTGTGGGTTTCTATGTCCATACGAAATAATTTCATAGTTTTTATTTAAGACATTTATCTTGACTATTTTTCCAAACACCGAATTCAAATCCTGCGGTTTTTCATACTGTAAAAAATCGCCAATAGTTAAAATTATTTCTCTATTATTTAAACTTTCCATTTTTCCTCCTGATGACAGAGGTTCGTAGTTCTTGGAGGTTCTATTTATACATTCTTTTGGCTCAAAAATTTTATTAAACTCTATGTAATCAAAATTAATTTTTCCCATCAAAACTTGAATATTTACACAATTAGATGATTTTTCTTCAATAAGGGAAATATACATATTGTCTTGTACGATTAATAAATCTTTAATACTCTCCCAGCCAAAATTGTAGTATTCAGCTTCTTTTATTAGTTTATTTCTAATTACTGTGTCCAGATTAGATTTAATATTTGAAAATTTAAATGAATTTGAGTCAAGACTGTCTTCATTAATATATAAAATGAAGCCTGAACCATTTATGAAAAATAGATTGTTTTTGTAGGTGTCAACATACCCTGCTGAACTTTTTCCCAAAATACGGGAACTGTATTCGTCACAGCAGATAGAGTATTTATCAAGTAAAAATGTCTCATTAATATTGTAAGTTATAGATTTGGTATTTAATTTGTCAAGATATTTTTGTTCATCAAATTGTTTTCCATATTCTAACTCAATCAAACTGCTTTCCTTGCAGTTGGTGCTTATGAAATAGAATGGATTTTCATCACAGTCTTTAGCCTTTTGCTGAATATCAATATGGTTTATAAAATAATAAGAAAATACTAAGAAAAAAAATAACAAATAATAGATTTTATTTTTTTTATTTAACAAGTCTAATAAGTATAAAGATAGTGGAATAAGTAATAGTGCTAATAACAAATAGGGTCTGTATATGTAGATTTCAAATATGTATAAAAATAATAGATGTGAAAAAGAACTGTAAATAAATAACTTAACTAAAAAATGTTTATTTTGATAGCTTTTTTTAGATTGATAAATAATTATTGAAACAATTGTGCTTAATAACAATACGTATAAAAGATAATCTATAGATAAATTTTTTATCTTTAAAAAACGAATTAAATCGTTATTAAAATTTTCAAATACAAAAGTGCTGGAGTTTACAACCATTAATAAGTTGAAAAAAAATACTATAAGGAAAATTTGTATAAATTTTTTAATCATTAATTTGATAGATAATTTTTCCATTCAACACTGTTGAGTTGGTTTTCCAATATTTCAAGTTCGCGGATTGTGTCAACCGGTTGCCAAAAACCATTATGCTTGTAAGCACTTAAGCATTTTTGTTTGGCTATTGTTTCAAGTGGTGCCTTCTCAAAAGGCTCATCATCATCAATTAAGTACTCTAGAACTCCTCTATTAACTACAAAAAAACCTCCATTAATCCAACCTTCGTTTGAGTTATCTTTTTCCCCAAACTTTATTACAAGATTTTCATCAATTTCTAAACTACCGAACCTTGCGGGTGGTCTCATAGCTGTTAAAGTAACTAAAGAATTATTTCTATAGTAAAAGTCAGTTAGTTCATCTATTTCTATAGTTCCTATTCCATCGCCATAAGTTAAATAAAAATCTTGATCATCAATTGATTCTATTCCCTGTCTTAATCGTCCACCTGTCATGGTTTCTAAACCGGTGTCTAGTACTGTTACTGTAACTGAATTTGGAAGAGAGAAAATATTTTCTTCTTTTTGTACATATTTAGTGCTGTAATATTTAGAAATTTCTTCATTTTTATAACCTGCCAGGACTACAAAATTTGAAACTCCATACTTGATGTAAATTTCCATAATATGAGACATCAGTGGTTTTCCATTTGCCTCTATCATAGGCTTAGGGATTTCTAGAGTTTTTTCTTTAAAGCGAGTCCCTTTTCCACCAGCAAGGATAAGTGCTGTTTTCAACCTAACCATTAGTAACAAATTCTTCAGTAATTTGAGCTACAAAATCCATCATTTGTTTTGTAATTCCTGGATATAATCCTATCCAGAAGGAATCTTCAACTACTTTGTCTGCAGTTGGTAGATTTTCAGCGGATCTCAAATTTAGTTTTTCAAATGCGGGTTGTAATTTTAAATTACCTCCAAACATTAATCTAGATCCAATATTGTTAGCCTCTAAATGTTTCAAAAAGTCTGTTCTTTTAAAATTTGCATTTTCATTTATAGTTAACGGGAACCCAAACCAGCTAGGCTTAGAATTGTCTGTAGCAACTGGTAGATCAAAACATTCAAAATTTTTAAAGATATCTATATAATACTTAAAGTTTTCTTGTCTTTTAATCACAAAATCTTCTATCTTGTCAATCTGGGAAAAACCAAGTGCAGCCTGCATATCAGTAGATTTTAAGTTATAACCTATCCGTGAGTAAATATATTTATGATCATATCCGTGAGGTAGACCCCCTAATTGCCAGTCATATCTTTTTTTACAAGTGTTATCTTCTCCAGGCTCACAATAGCAATCTCTTCCCCAGTCTCTCAGTGACTCCATAATTTTTTTAAGTTTGGGATTGTTTGTGATTACTGCTCCACCCTCTCCAGTTGTAATATGATGAGCTGGATAGAAAGACAACGTAGAAACATCTCCAAATGTTCCTGTAAATTGATCATTATATTTTGATCCAAAAGCATCACAATTGTCCTCCATTAAAAAAAGGTCGTGCTTATCACATAGTTCTTTTATTTTTAATAAGTTGAAAGGATTACCAAGTGTGTGAGCTAAGACAATTCCACGAGTTTTTTCTGTAATTGCACTTTCGATTAAATCAACATTAATATTAAAAGTTTGTAAGTCAGCATCAACTAAGACTGGTACCAAATTATTTTGTATTATTGGGTTTATTGTTGTTGGAAAGCCTACTGCGCATGTAATAACCTCTTCCCCGTCATTAATATTATAAAGTTCTTTTAATCCTGACAAAGCTACTAAATTAGCAGACGAACCACTGTTTACAAAAAGAGTGTGCCTAGTACCCAAGAAACCATTAATTTTCTTTTCAAATTTATCAGTATAATGACCACTGGTAAACCATCCGTCTAATGAGGAATCGACCAAAGTTTTAATATCAACTTCATCAATTACTTTGCCCGTTACCGGTATATGGGTTATGCCACCTATAAATGGCTTTTCTTTTAAATCTTCTTTGGCGTATTGTTCTACTAAATCGAGTATCTGCTTTTTTATATTTTCTAATTCATTCATACTGACTCCATATAATATTATAAATAGATTGTTTCAATAAACAGATTTATATGGTTTTTAATATTTTGTATATATATTTTTCTATTTCTTTAAATGAAAGTGTTGAATTGAATCTAACAGACTCAGAAAATTTTTGACAATCATTATTTATATATGACCTCAGATTATTTGCAGCTATTTTATGATTAATAAGTTTTGTTTGCTGATGAGTAGTTGCTGTATCAAACTTCTCAATGAGATATATTAATGACTTTATGTAGCAAAAACTAAAATACTTATCATTAGAATTTTTCATGGTAATCGAATCATCTCCTCCCCATAAATTAATAATATTGTTGTTAATAAAAAAAGTCTTTTCATTATTGAATACGGAATAGAAGTTCATCATTAAATCATTTCCAATAACACTTTCACTACAAGTTTTATTAATCTCTGAAAATAGTAATGCATTCCTTAATGTTGATGATTTCATAATTGTGGCCGATGGCGAAACCGGAAGAACTTTTTTTATCCTCAAAACACTGTCTATTACATATTCTGAACTAAGCAAAGTGTCTTTATGCTTATAATAATCAAATAAAGGTTCATAATTATTATTGTTTGCAAAGATATTAGTATTGTAAACTAAACTATCTGCCTCTAATTTGTTTAAATCACTAAACATTACGCTTAATGCACTCTCCTCAAGCCAGTCGTCATCAAACAAAAATTTTGAGTATTCCGTGTCCATGTAGCTAAGCAGGAACTTCCAATTATCCAGAGGGGTAAGAGCTTTTTCTTGGCGGATATACCTAATATTCAAATTTTTTTGGTTTTTTTTATAGATTGATAGCAGGTCTTCAGTGTCATCATTACTACAGTTATCAGATATAACGCAATTAATTGAGATAGTTGAATCTTGGGCACATAATGAGTCAAGAGTTCTCACTAATAAACTAGACCTATTAAAGGTCGGGATTAATATTGTAATTTCTTTTTTCATTGTTTGAGATTTTTCAACTGTTTTTTTAAGTCATTATTAATAAGAAGCGTTTCATGAGAAGTTTCATTATAAAAAAAGTTTAACAAATTTTCATTTAGGAACTTTACAGAGAAGTTTTTTTTCCTTGAATCTTTGTAAAGATTAATAAAACTCTCGAGAGAATATTGACTTCCATATAAATTTATTATTTTATTTTCAAAAATATGATTTTTAATAGTCTCATTTAATACATCAGATACATCATCAACGTGGGTAGGTTTTATAATATTTTGTGGATGTCCTTTTAAATCCAATTTATCTTTACTTTCATTTAAAAGTAAGTAAGGTATTAATTTATCGCGGTTGTCTTTATCTCCAAAAATATCCCCAACTCGAAATATTGTGTGCTGAAAATTTTCAATAACTTCTGTTTCTATTTTTTTCTTATGGATCACATAACTACTCTTTTGTAATTCAGCGATATCAAGCCAATAGGAACTAATGTAAATAATTTTACTGATTCCATAAGATTTTATATTTTGTAAAAATTGACTTTCCCGTTTTGTTTCATAATTTTGATTTTCATCCTTGAAGTTTGCTATATGTAAACAAGTGTCAATAAGGTTATCTTGTATAATCTTCATTAAGCCTTCATGAGAATCTCCTGTGTATGTGTCATTAACTCTTCCATTTTTATTTCTTGAGTACTTAATAAATTTATAATCTTCGAATTTATTAATAAACGATTCTCCGATAAAAGACGTTGCTCCAGTTAACATTATGTTTGTATTGTCACTCATAATCTCAAATTAGCAAAAGTAAGGATAGTAGGATAATTTTTCATAATCACTTTTTATCTAAAATTAATATATGTAAAAAACCAAAAGATGAGGAAAATATTTTGTCAATAAAATCATGTATTTTAATTCCAATATTAAAACTAAGAAACCCAAAAAAGACACCTAAATTTAAAAACTTTGAATTTTCAATATAAAAGTCAGAATATTTATTCTTAAAATCAGATATCTTGTTTTTATTAAATTTATTTATGTACATTTCTGAGTAGTCAACTCCTTTAAATAAATTTAATATTTTGATCATAATCTCCATAAATATACTGAAATTTGGAGTTGTTATTATTATTTTTCCATTCTTCTTTAAACAATAATTAAACTTTCCCATTAGTTCATCAATTTCGTTGTCATCTATAAATTCATACAGTCCTAATACTGTAATTAAATCAAATGAATCTTCATGATTGGAAAAATCAAAATCATTTGCTGTGTAGTATTCATTTTCAATATATTTTGATTTAGCAAAGTTAATTTGCTTTTGCGAGATATCCACTCCAATTGAGTTACTACAAGAAAAGTTTCCAATAAAAGTTCCCGGACCGCATGCGTAATCAAGGTGTTTGCTTGATAGGTCGAGATAATTTGATACTCTTAAAAAGGTGATATAGTGCCATAGAGATCTTACACCATTGTTTTTTTTAGCTCCATCAGAAAATACTTTGTCGTAATAGCCCGTAGGTAGTTCATCATTCCAAAAATTCACGTTTTTTTTAATCATAACTTAATCATTCCTTATGAACACCCTTAATGTCTCTCCTTTTTCGCTTCCAGGATTAAATAACTGGTAAGGTTTATACTCCAAATTTTTCTTTACATCTAATTCTTGATAGTTATTTTTCCAGTCATAAATCTCACAATTAAAATGTGTATTATTCCCACATATAATAACCTTAGGGTCCAAATTTAATAAAGAAACTAATTCATCTTCTATTAAATAATTAATTTCTATAAGTTCATTAGTAATAAACTTTTCTTTATGGTTTGTGGGGTGCACAATATATGAAAAGTTTGACTTTTGTAAATAAAATAATGTCAGGACTCCGTCGGTGGCTAGTATCTGATCCTGTTCATTAATGATAAGATCAAGTTCTTTTGAGATGTTGTAAAGAGGATAATTTTTATAAATTTCTTCCGTATTTTTTAGATTTGTGAATGATTGAGGAAAATATGAAAAACTTGAAAATAATATAGAGGCTAAAAGAAGTAGACCAAAGTTTCTTGAATCGAAAGTATCTAAATACTTAACTACTAAAAATGGTACAAAAAAAATAAAATAATATAGATGGTGGTAGTACCCATGGCCAGCAATGTAGTAGACACATAAAGAAGTAATTAAATAAAGCATAGTTTTTTGATCAAAAACAAATGAAGCATTTCTTCTGTTTTTTAAGGCTATTAAAATCTTTAAAAATGATATTAGAAAAAGAAAGATTAAGGATAGATAAATAAAAGGGTTGAAATTATATATTGATTTAATAAACACAGAAAATTCTTTAATAAAATTAAAACTTTCTTGTGTGTATGCAAAAGGAATTTTTATATTTGTAGTTATAAATATATCAAAGAGATTATTTTGAAAATATACTATTGAAAACACTGCAATTGGAAGTAAAAAACCTGTTAAGAATTTGAATAAAGAATTAAGAAATTTTTTAAAATTTAAATCACTCTTTGGATAGCTCAGAAGAGCGGGTACAACAAATAATATAGATCCAAGATTTATTAATACTGAAAGCCCTAAAAGAAAACCTGAAAATGGGATAGCATACTTTGAGTTTTGAAATTTAACTTGTATCAACAATACAAAAGAAAGAATTAAGACACAATAAAGTTCTGTTTTTTCAACCTGCGCCCATGTTGGACTCATTAATAAAAGATAAAATATTGAAGCTAAAAATGATTTTCCAGCCCCGGTCCCTCTGGCTGAAATTGTTGTGAACATAACCCAGCTTATTAAAAATAATATAAAATCATTCAGAAGCTTAAAAATAATCAAATTAAAGTTTGATATTAAAATTAAAAAAGCATAGATGTAATAAAATAATGGTTGTTTACTTTCCCAACTATTTTCATATGGTAAAAATCCATTAAGTATATCCAAAGAAGAAACCAAATAGGAATTTGTGTCCCAGTCGATTGTTTCATAGTGCAGATGCGTATTTTGAGAAAGAAATGTAAAACTCAAAAGAATACCAATATAAACGTAATTATTTACTTTTACTTGTCCCAAAGAGACTTTTAAATTTATTTGACTTTCTTTAAAAAAGAAAAGGATACAGCCGGCTAAAAGAAAGATGCTTGTTATCAGTTTTATTTCAGTCACTTCTTGATTCTAAATGTATAAAGGTATAAATTAAAAGTTTCTATAAATTATTAAACTCAGTGTCTAGATTGCTATTATCAAATAATTTTTCATTGAACAGTAATTTAACTCTCTATTTGGATTTAACTGCTTAAGGAATTTTTTTCTCTATTAATAAATTTAAACTCAGTATTATTCTCTTATTTTTCCTCTTAGAACTGTTAGTGCGTATATTAGATTTAAGTAGTAATTTTGAAGCATATATCTATATGATGATTGAAAATCAACACCCTCTGTCCAGCTAAATGTATAAAGTATGAATATCAAAATTAAATTAAGTGCGTTAAACATTAAAACATACTTACTAAACAAATCTATTTTCTTAAATAAAACAAACTGAATTAATGTGAGTACTAAAGAACACAATATAGCGTACAGCCATATGCTATCTTCAAGCCAATACTTAAGGATGTTTTGAATGATAGTTGTGTTTACGCCACTAATTAATTCACGTGGGTTATCTGGTGGATATTTAATAAACATAAAATAAGAAATAAAAAGCGGGCCAATAAGTAATGTCGAAAACTCTTGTAACGAACATTTCTTAATAAAGATCAGAAAAATAAAAATAAATAAACTTACAAACAACTTTGAAAAGATAAAAAAACCAACAAATAAATACACGGTCTTCAACTTCAGATTTGAATGAGTTTTATCATCAAATAGATTATAAAAAATAATAACAAAAAAAAGTGCAGCGCTACCTTCTGTCATATATGAGTTATTAAGTAAATATCTAATCCAAGGATTAATTATTAAAATATTTAGATGTAAAGAAAGAATTAGTAGCTTTAAGGTAGTATCAATCTTAAGCTCGTAGATAAACAGAAGTGACAAATAAAATAGTGAATAAGGCAAAATGTTAGTTGTAATAAATTCACCAAAAAAACTCAAAGTCTTAGCTAGCGTTGCAAAGTAGTAATTACCAAAAATAGTAAAATTTATATGAAAAAAACCTGCGTCAGAAACGGGATTTTGAAAAACTTGTAGTACATTTGAATTGTAAATTTTTTCAATATTTGGAACAATTAATAACTCTACATCACCAGATTGCTCTATTCTGTTAAATATAAATTGATTTAGATATGTTCTATTAAAATTAACTATTCCAACAATAATCAAAATGATTGATTGAAAGATTTTCAACAGGTAATTGTTTTCAAATATTAGAAATGCAATATTAGATAAAACCAAAATGACTAAATAAAAATAAAAGAAACTTATGTCTATATTTGCAATAGCTAAGAAGTTAGCCATACTAAATGATGCTAGAAAAAAAAGTGTGTATGAGAATGCATTACTTACGTTTAGTTTAAGTAAATACATCAATCCTTTAGATGAAAAAAGAATAAATAAAAACAGGCATGCAGATAATAGTATTGACTGTATTTCGATGAATAAGAAATCATTTAAAGAAATTAATTTTTGAACACACTTAATTATTAAAGGGACTTGTATAAGAATAAGAAGCAGTGCACGATATTTGTTTTTTTGTAACTTATTTTTTATTTGAATATTTTTTAGCACTACGTTTAATTTAGTTATAAAAGATAATTTTATCTATCTTATTATTGAAATTAATACTCAATATTAAAGAACCTATCCTAATGTGATTTTTCAAACTAGAATTATCTATATGGCCTACATAATTTACGGTACTGGAATATTTTCTGATGTTTTACTTGATGAAATACTCATGGATGACGAACAAGTTCTTGCTTTTTGCTTGGATGACAACTTAATAGATGCTGATACTCATTTAGATAGACCTTTATTATCATTCTCTAATGTTGAAGAGTTTTACCCACCTACAGATGTAGATCTACTTATTGGAATTACGTATCAAAAGAAAAATGAAACTCGTAATGCATACTATCAAAAGGGTATCGATAAAGGTTATTCAATGAGCGGCTTTGTGAGTAAGAACTCAAATATTTCAAAAAAAACAACTATTGGAAAAAATAATATTATATTAAGTGGTAATTTAATTCAAGCTGGTGTTGAAATAGGCCAAAATAATGTACTTTGGAACACAAATCACATTGGTCACCATTCAAAAATTGGAGATAATTGCTTTATTTCTTCTCATGTTGTAATTTCAGGAAACTGTGAAATAGGAAAAAATGCATTCTTCGGCGTTAATTCAACCGTAATTGATAATATAACAATAGGAGATTACTCTCTTATCGGCGCTGGAGCTGTTGTAAAAGAAGATACAATACAAAATCAAGTAATTAAATAAAATTGAATATTTCCATAAACCAACCATACCTATTTCCCCACGTAAAATATTTTCAACTAATTAGTCAATCAGAAATATTCGTTATCTATGATGATGTTCAATATATAAAAAAAAGCTGGATAAATAAAAATAGACTTAATAATCACCTTGTTGAAAAAAAAATAAATATTCCTATCAAAAAACAGAAAAGACATACCCTTATAAAAGATATATTAATATCGAAAGAACATTTTCATGATTCTATTACTGACATGAGTGCATCTATTCATAAGATGTATAAAAATTCAGAAGAAAAAAACTTTATTTTAAATCTACTTGAACAATCTCTTCTGCTTGAGTCTGAATATTTGGATAAATATACTATTTTTTTTATTGAAGGTATTTGCAATTTTCTTGAATTAAACTTTGATATTAAAAAATCCAGTACTCTTGAGTATGTTAGAAAAGATAATTCGGAAGAAAATATTATTTCAATTGTTAAAAAGTTAGGAGGAGATGTCTACTTGAATCTTGATGGTGGAAAATCTCTATATAATAAAGATATTTTTTCACAAAATAATATTGAGCTTAAGTTCATTTGTGATGTATACAAAGATAACAGCAAGATTGATAATAACTATTCTGTAGTCTCACATTTGCTAACTGATGGAAGAAAAGTTACTGCTAGCTACATTTCTTTATAAACTAATAATAAAATATACTCTTGGTTTTAATTTTCTTTATATAATGAAAAAGATGGATGAAATTGAACAACTCAATCAAAAAGGCTTTGTACTAAAGAAAAGATTTTTTAATCCTAATGAATTAGACAACTTAAAAGACGAGGGTCAAAAAATATTTTTTAATCAAATTAAAAAATTTGGAATTGCCTCTAAATACTCTTCTGAAGAAAACTTTAACTTAAATCTATTTAGATTATTTGCTGAATATCCAGATATCTTCATTAATTGTGCTCAACAGATACAAAATCTTATCTCTGTTTATAAAATTGCAGTATCTGATGAGATAATACACACATTAAAAGGCTATGGTGTTTCTTTTCCAACAATGATAGTAAAGCCAGTGGTATTCTTTTCACATAAAAAACTGTCAAAAAAGGTAGAAAATTGGAAAACTCCCCCCCATCAAGATTGGGGGTCAATTCAAAGTTCTTTAGACACTACCATTGTTTGGGTTCCCTGGGTTGATGTAACAAAAGATATCGGACCATTGGAAATAATAGAGGGTAGCCATAAACTTGGTAACGTCACTAGCGGTAAACAAGGTGATTTTAAAACCTTCAACGATGAAGAATATAAAGATAGTTACCAAAGTGTAGAAATGGAAAAAGGTGACGCATTATTCTTTTCTAGCTTTTTATTACATAAATCTGGAAATAATATATCTTCAAATCCAAGATGGTCTATGCATTTAAGATACAGCAACCTAGACGAGCCTACTAATATTCAAAGAGGTTATCCATACAACTATTCTTATGGACCGATTGATAGAGAAATTACACCTAATTTTCCTGATAAAAATAATTTAAATCATATTTATAAATAAAGATGGAACTTTTAAATTGGAATAAAGTTAAGCATTTAGACTTACCTTTTTCGAATCTGAAATGGAGCAATACACATATGCAAACTCCTGTTCCTTATATCTATAAAAATAAATTAATTGTATTTTATGGAACAAGAGATGAAAACAACAATTCAAGTATTTCCTGGGTGGAATTAGATGCTAATAATAATTTTAAAATTGTAAAATCCCCAAAAAAGCCACTTTTAACTAAAGGAGATCTGGGATGTTTTGATGATTCTGGTGTAATGCCAAGTTCAATTGTAAAAATAAAGAACAAATATTTTTTATATTACATGGGTTGGAGTCAGGCAAAGAATGTTCCTTCTCAAAACGCAGGCGGACTAGCAGAAATCGACTTTGAAGCTATGCAAGCACATAAAGTTTTCAAAGGTCCTATTCTCGATAGGACTAGAAATGAGCCACAATATTGTACTTGTCCACGAGTTTATAAAATTAAGAACAAATATTTTATGTATTATCTAGGAGTAAACCAATGGATAGATTCTATAGATAAAAGAGATGCTACCTATGAAATAAGAATAGGAACCTCTACAAACGGCATTGACTGGGTTAGGGATAATACAAAAGCATTATCCCTCAAGAATAAACAAGGAGGTCACTACCCTTTTTCAGTTTTAAAATTTGAAAATAAATTCTATGGTTTCTACAGTTCCAGAAATAGACTTAACTTTAGAGAAAATCCATCAGATGCGTATAAAATTAATCTTGCAGAGTCACCTAATGGTCTAGATTGGAAGATGGTGAAAAATATAAATATTCAAAGAACTGATGATACTTACGACAATGTAATGCAAGCCTATCCCTCAATCATCAAATTTCAAGAGTATATATTACTTTTTTATAATGGTAACAATTTTGGTAAAAATGGAATTGAGATAGCAATCAATAAGAACCATTAGCTGGTTTAAATTTTTTACAGATAATTCCCAAATTAATAAATATCAAAAAAGAAGTATACGGATCACATAAGACATAATCAAAAAGACCATCGATTAAAAGGAACAACGGAAGTGTTGCTAATACTCTTCTTTTAGAAAAATCTATGTTTTTATAAATAGAGATTAAGAGATAAAGAAACATAACCAGTCCAAATAGACCATATTTCGATTGTAAGAAAATTATAAAATTATGAGGATACTCAGGAACTAAGGGATCTGCGCTGTTGTATAAAATATTTACTTCAATTTGTGCAGGGTGCGTTTTCGTATAATACTCACCAAATAAAAAAACTTGGGAATTATTTGATAAAGTGTGCTTTAGCATATTATTCCAAACATCTAGCCTGTACTCTATGTTTGAGTCAGGATTTTCCAAGTTAATAAAATTATTCCTATCTTGTTTCAAAAATGGATTTAATAAAATACTTGTTAAATTATTATCACTATATTTATCCTCGGAAGTTGATGGTATTAAAATAAACGATATAAATATTGAACAGATAATTAAAAATACGACTAATTTATTAACTTTAAATCTTTTCCTTGTTAAAAAATAGAAATACAAACCAGCAATTACATAGGCTAAAAAAGAACCTCTACTTGCACTAAGAATTGCCGGAAGGAAGAAAAAATATAATGCTAAAGTCAAATTAATTATTGGAGAATAGTCAGGTATAAAAAGAATAATTAAAGAGACTATGAAGAAATAGACTCCCAGATCACTTGCATTATAAATTTGAAAACCCTTATCTGAGTAGTTGTTCAAAAAAACTGTTAATAAGTTTTGGTTAAGTGTGAATGAGAAATACTGAAATAACGAAGCAGTTAAGATTATAGATAAGTATATTTTAGGATTAATGTGTTTAGAGATATACACTCCAATAATATACCAAACTCCTATAAAATAAATTGTTGTATGCCTTAATGTTTCAATTAAATTAGTAATATTATTAATTTCATTAAAGTTTAAAAAATAATAAAAAATTAAATATAGGAAACATGAGGTCTGGACGATAATTACTTTCCTTTGCAAAAAATTACTATCATTAATTTTTTTTATAAAAATATAAATAAAATAACAAAATCCTAAAATATGAAGAATTGTTGTAACTCTGTAATATCCTATTCCTAACCCAGAAAATGCTCTTCCTAAGGCAATTTGAAAAAAGATGAAGGCAAAGTACGAAACTTTTAAAAACTGATGAAGGCTTCTATTTGTTAAAATACTCATTCAAAACTTTAGAAATATAAAGAATTTCTTCATCCTGTAGTGAATAGAATACCGGAAGGCAAATTATCTTATCTGAAAGAGATTCTGTATTAATTAAGTTTTCATGATTATTATTTTTATAAAAATCATGTTTATGTATTGGTGGGTCAAAATATGTTTTAACACTGATTTTCTTGTTAGCAAGATGATTAATAAGTTCATCTCTTTCTTCTCTAGACTTTAGTGATTTAGCCACAATTGCAAAATCTTTAAATGTAGAGATAGAATTATTTTCAATTTCTTGAAAAGAGAAATACTCTGTATTAAGTTCTTTTTTGTAAGATTCAACTTGTGAGTGCCTCTTATCAGAAAGTTGATCAATAATTAAAAGGCTTTCGTAACCAATAAGTGCATGAACTTCAGACATCCTAGCATTCAAACCTGGAATTATTGTATTGTAATCTCCTTTATGACCCCACTCAACCATCCATCGTAATTGTTCTGCTAAATCATCATTATTGGTAGTAATTATTCCACCTTCAGCAGAGGTTAACACTTTTGTAGGCGACAATGAAAACACTTGTGCCTCACCTTGCGAGCCAACCTTTTCTGAGTGATATGAACTTCCTAAAGAGTGTGCGGCATCATAAATTACCTTTGATTTCGAATTATCTGCGATTTCTTGAATACGATTAAAATCACATGGATTACCAAACAAGTTGACTGGAATAATAACGGAGTTATCTTCAATTCCTTCAGTCTCTAAAGATTCAATATTTATTGTCCATTTTTTTGAATCAATATCGATAAACTTTATATTGTCCACACCAGACCATGTTGCAGTTGTTGCAGTTGCCCCAAAAGTAAATGATGGCATATAAACCTTTTTTGGATTCAAGACTCTAAACAAGTATGTTAGGCCAATAGTTCCGCTAGAAACTAGAATCACATTTTTCACATTTAAATACTCTGTTAATTTCTCCTCAAATAATTTATTATATTCTCCTTTAATTAAAATTCCTGACTTCAATATTTTGTTAAACTCATCACCAAGATTTCTTAATGGTTGTGTTGGGGCTTTAAAAAAAGGTATTGGATTGTCCATAAATCTAATTGTACATTCTATTCAATAACTAAAAAAGACATGAAAAAAAATTTATTGACATTTTTGACAAATAAAATTAGTTCTTAGCTAGTTATATAGTTTATCTAAATAATCATTTACCTGTTTGAGGCTAAATTCATCAGTATTTTTAATTGATGATAAGTGTGCTTTTTCCCAATCAACAATACTTTTAATTGTTTCGGGAATATCATAAATTGGTTCCCAACCTAATTCATTTTTGGCTTTATCACTATTGATAGTCAAAACATCCACTTCTTTATATTTCTGATTCTTATCAGTAATAATTCTGATACCTGTTCCCCATGTATTTATGAATTTCTCAGAAAGATACTTGGAAGTAAATTTATTATTAATCTTCGAATTTAAATTAAATATATCTGACTTGCTATTTGTGAAATTATTTTCAGCTATCAATAAATATCCATATATAGAATCTAAAACATACTGCCATGGTCTAATAGCGTTTGGCATTCTTAATAGAAAATCATCATTCATGTTTACAGATTTAATT
>Ga0222719_10001836_pt1 | contig 20095 bp, 17 predicted proteins | sample C33_34DmetaG_FD_165039 | JGI IMG/M metagenome (GOLD analysis project Ga0222719, IMG submission 165039) | Estuarine water microbial communities from San Francisco Bay, California, United States - C33_34D | ecosystem: Environmental > Aquatic > Marine > Unclassified | place: USA: California... | reverse complement strand
GTTTGAAAATGAGCAGTAAAGGATACCTTATCTTTGCACAAAATAATGGCAAAACAGATTATGTTAAACAAGCAGAGTTGTTGAAAGCAAGTATTGAAAAGTATAACAACATAAACAATGTAACTATTATTACTAGTGATGATATTAAAACAGATCATGCAAAAAATAGTGAATGGAAAATAGAAAATCGTTGGCAAGCCTATGATTTAAGTCCGTATGACGAAACAGTAGTTTTAGACGCAGACATGCTGTTTTGTAGAAATGTTGATCACTGGTGGGACAAGTTTAAACATCATGACATGTTTTTTACTAGCAATGTACTAACATATCGAAATGATGTAGTTACTAGCGAATATTATAGAAAGACATTTGTAAAAAACAAAATGCCAAACTTGTATACAGCATTTTATTATTTTAAGAAAACGCCACAGACAAAACAAGTGTTTAATCTAGTTAAAGACATTACCCTTAACTGGAAAGTATACTATGGTAAGTTCTTAAAAAACATGTTTCAATCAGGACAAAGTTTTGATTTAACAATGGCACTCGCTATTCATTTATTAGACTTAACACACAAAACAACCGACAACAGCCTTGTGCCAACTTTTATACATTTAAAGCCTAAAGCACAAGATTGGGAAAAACAGTCGGAAACAGTAACTAGTCGCATTCCTTTATATAACTTTAAAGGACAGCCTATGCTTGATACATATATGCTTAATGACATTCTTCATTATGTAGAAGATGACTTTATAACTCCTAGTATTAAGGAGTTATTTAATGATTGATAGACTAGCAGAAATAATGAGACACCAGCAAGTAATACAGCAACAAAAGTTTTATGTATCATTTGCTGAAGACGGACGCTTAACATCTGTGTTTACTGGCGCAGGAGAACCACCTGAAAATACTATTGAAATCGACGTTGATTTAGCCGAAAAGTTTCTCAGCGGTCAGTTGATGAAAAATAAGTATAAAGCTGTACAACTAGGTGACAAATATGTATTGCAAAAAGCAGATTCTGCTGTAGATATTACAACTAGTCATTCGTTTTATAAAGTTCCTCAAACACAAATGCCAAATATGGTTAGTATTAATCAAACTACTGGTTCGTTGACACTACACGGAGACTTTGATAGCAGTTCGGTTCTGTATGTTTGTGAAAAAGACTGTTTTCATATTTTATACGATGTTGTTGTGTGTCAACCTAATATTAGCGTTTATCCGATAACACCCAACAAGCAGTTAGATATTTTTGTTCCGGCTCATGTTACAAATGTAGGAGTGTTGTATGAGTGACTTTCAGCTAAGATTGACAGATTATGATTTTTACTTTTATGATACTGGGTCTCCAAACGCAGAAGAAAACTTTTATGATGCACGTAATACGATTCCGTGGATTATAAGAACTAAGACTTTACCTAAAAATAACTATTTTGTGTTAACAGACAACGCAAAGTTGTCAGAATGGTTCATGTCTAAACCTGCTATATTTGAAGAAACTGTAAAGGATGCTACAGTACATTGGCAAAATAGAAGCATTGTTAACCATCTTCCTTACATAACGTCTGGCGTATCTTGGGTAGGTGGTAACAAGTTTTCTTTTAGTGTCACTGAAGTAGGGTCAACTGTTTATCATGCTAATACAGCAGAGCAAGCATATGAAAGTGGATATGTAGAAGTTGAAAAAATACTAAACGGAAAAACATTATCGACGATTACAAGTAGTGATAGAAAAAAACTTTTAATATGGGCAAATATTGGAGCCGATGTTAAAAATGGAGAACATTCGATTAGCGGAGCAAGAGATGCTTTAAGAATACATTTGTCTAGACTTGAGTATGCTGAACTTCCTATTCATTATGAGCCTTATAACTCTTTGCAAAGTATGTTCTATAAAACAGTGTACAAGAGCCCACACAGGATTAGCGGACATATCAAAGAGAACCAAGCAAGTCGATATGACATTGTGTTTATAAGTTACAATGAACCTAATGCAGAAGAAAACTGGCAAGCACTAAAAGCACGTTTTCCTAGAGCACAGCGAGTTGACGGTGTTAAGGGTATACATAATGCACACATTGAAGCAGCAAAACTTTGCACTACACCTATGTTTTGGGTAGTTGACGGTGATGCTAAAGTAGATGAAGAGTTTAAGTTTACATACAGTGTTCCTGATGCAGAGCTTGAGTTTGTTCATGTATGGCGTTCTAAAAATCCTGTAAACGATTTGACATACGGGTACGGTGGTGTTAAACTGTTACCTAGAGAACGCACACTAATAATGAATACTAATACAGCAGATATGACTACAAGTATTAGCCCGTACTTTAAACCTATGCCACTTGTGTCAAACATAACATCATTTAATACAGATCCATTTAACACATGGAAAAGCGCATTTAGAGAATGTGTTAAGTTATCATCTAAATCAATAGACAGACAACATGATGATGAAACTGAATATAGACTAACGCAATGGCAGTTTGAAGGTGCTAACAGAAGATACGGAAAGTATGCACAAATGGGCGCAAAACAAGGACAAGAGTACGGCGAAGCAAATGCTGGCAATGCCGAAGCTCTTAAAAAGATCAACGATTTTGATTGGTTAAAAGAGAAGTTTGAAAATGAAAATACGTGATATTGATATTATATACTTGTCCTACGACGAACCCAATGCTGATGAAAACTATGCAGACCTGTTAAAGAAAGCACCCTGGGCTAAACGTGTACACGGTGTAGAAGGATCAGATGCCGCACACAAAGCATGTGCTGAACTAAGTGAGACAGAACGTTTTATTACAGTTGACGGTGATAACAAAATCTATGCAGACTTCTTAGAACAAGAAATAGATTTTAAACAAAATCCTTATATGAATAATGCTGTACTTAGTTGGTGCGGATACAACGTAGTAAACGGGTTAATGTATGGCAATGGCGGACTAAAGTGTTGGCCAAAAGAAGTTGTATTAAACATGAAAACACACGAAGCAAGTGAATCAAATGACATTGCTGCACAAGTAGAGTTTTGTTGGAATCTAGATTACATACAGATGAACAGTTGTTATTCAAAAGTTTATAACAATGCATCGCCTTGGCAAGCCTGGAGAGCAGGATTTCGTGAAGGTGTTAAAATGAGCTTAGATCAAGGTAAAAAGTTTAATGCTTCGACATTTACTCAAGAACTATACTGGCAAAACTATCACAGATTAATGATTTGGCAAATGGTAGGCGCTGATGTTGAAAATGGTATGTGGGCAATGTACGGTGCTCGACAAGGTTGTATAATGACAAATCTAACGGATTGGGACTATGTTAATGTCCGTGATTTTACTTACCTAAATAAACTCTGGGAAACAAAAGTATCGCAAGAAGTGAATGACAGTAACATTAAAGAACTTATTGTAGAACAAGGACACACATTGCAACGCGACTTAGGCGTACCGGTAGACAAGCCGCTAACTCCTGTACAAAGTGAAATGTTTAAAGAAAGTTATACTAACACTGACAGAACAGGACAAGGATTTATAGACATTGAATAAACTAGTTAAAAAACTTGCACGTCGATTAAAGATTGTTAAAGATCCTATTGATCGTATGACCGAAGTAAAGCAGATTACAGACACAGTTTCTCCAACATTTTGTTTAGCTAAATGGCATCATACTACTATCTATTTACAAACAGGCGAAACGCACAGTTGTTATCATCCTGCCCCTCACATGATTCCGTTGCATGAACTAGAAAACAATCCTAGTGCATTACATAATACAATGGAAAAGAAAGCACAACGAAAAGAAATGCTAGAAGGCAAGCAACCAGACGGATGCAAATATTGCTGGAACATTGAGTGTATGGGCAAAGACTATGTAAGCGATAGACACGAACGTAATGCAGGCATTTATACAAAAGATCGATTGAACGAGATTGTTGCAAATGATTGGTTGTATGATATTAATCCTGAATACATTGAAGTATCGTTTGGTAACGAATGTAACTTGCGATGCGGATATTGTCATCCTAAAGCAAGTAGTAGCTATTTCAAAGAAATAGAAGACTTTGGCCCGTATGATATGGTACAAAATCACGCTTTTGATACTCGTCGTATGCGTATATACAAAAAGGAAGAAGAAAATCCTTATGTAAAAGCCTGGTGGGAATGGTGGCCGGAAGTTAGTAAGACACTTAACATATTACGCATTACTGGTGGCGAACCGTTGCTGCAACAAAGTACTTGGAGACTGCTAGAAGATCTTGATGCAAATCCTAAGCCAAATCTCGAAATAAACATTAACAGTAATCTTGCTGTTAAAAATGTACTTGTAAAGCGTTTAGCGGATAAAGTAAACAAGCTAGTAAAAGAAAATAAGATTAAAAAGTTTAAACTCTTTACAAGTTTAGACACTTGGGGAAAGCCTGCAGAATATATTAGAACTAATCTAGACCTAACTGTATGGGAAAAGAACTTTGACACTTGGATGACCGAAACAGATCAGCCTATTACTTTTATGGTTACATTTAATGTTCTAAGTGTTACAACGTTCCAGTCTTTATTAGAAAAGTTTTTAGAATGGCGTGAAAAATATCAAACTGGTACTAGAAGAATACGATTTGATACTCCGTATTTAAAAGAACCTATTCAGTATGATATGAATATACTTCCTAAAAGTTTTATGAGTTATATGGAAAGTCATTTAGAGTTTATTAAGACTAATCTAGATGACTACGATGTTAATAAGTTTACTAAACTAGAATATGAAAAGTTTAGACGTGTAGTTGACTATATGCGTACTACAACTTACGATGATAAAACTTTAGAAATAGGACGTAAAGATTTTGTTGCTTGGTTTAAAGAACATGACCGCAGAAGAAATACAAACTTTGACGAAACATTTCCTGAGTTAAGAAACATTTTTTGAAACGTAGTCCTCATCTGAGGGCTGCTTTCCTGCTAGCACTAGTTGACAGTGATCAACAAATCTTAAAAACTCGCTAATAGTATAATCATTATAGTCTGCACGATGGTGATTATAATCTAACACTTCTGTATTTTGTATTGACCAATCTATTTGCTGTGTACGTGTCATTTTAGACAGCATAGTACATACACGCACTAGTTCTTTTTCTAGCTTATTCCATCGTTTGATGATATCTGGTTCAAAGTCAAAGTCGTAGTCAAACCAATCAGTGTATAACTTGTAACCTAATCTTTGTAGATTATAGTTTTGCCCTGTTTGCCCCCAAATAATAACTGGAGTTTTTTGTACAATAGGCTTAAATGTTTTTTCACTATAAAACAAACTTGTTTCGTTCCAGTCACTTTGTAGTGTTTCTGAAGTTAAGTTAAACAGTACTTGACTATGTAGACCTACTCCGAGATCGTATGCCCAGTTAGTTTCAAAGTCATCAGTGTCAACTGTAAGTGGAGTGTTTTTTGACATGAACTCCTGCATTTCAGCAGTATAAAACTTGTTGTTTTTGTATTCTCGTTGATCTAGTTTATCGTGACTTAATAGTCCATATTTTGCAATGTCAGCTTCGTGTAGTTTGTATGTACAATAACTACGCCAAAATCTCTTTCTTCTACTGAGATTTAGATAGAACTTACCTTGATAGTTTTGTACTAGGTTGTTATAGCGTCCAAACTTTTTCTTTCCTTCAGTCATCATTACTTTTTGAAAAGTATCCCAGTGCATAATCTCAATAATACTAATAGGGTTAACTCTGTCGTTGCGCCCATTGTAGAATAATCTAAAGTTTGCTTTTTCTCTAAGATTACCACTTAAAAATACAACACTTGCAGGATCAATGTTATGACGTATTGCACTAAAATAAAGTGCCATCGCTACTGACTGTTCTTCTGGCGCCCAGCCTTCGTGTGTTCCGTCTAATACAAACATACATTTTTTAGCTCTAATCTTTGCAAGAAACTCAGGTTTTACAGTTGCAAAAACATCACTAGTAGGAAGCCACCTTTTGTTATACGAGTAGTGTGCGAACATTACGGGCATCCTGTCGTATACCCCTTTTTTAAAATGCGGTAGATGTTTTTTGTAGTGATGAAAACATCCTATTTCAGAGGGGCAAACTCTAAAGTAATCATCATCTTTAAGCCAGTCCTGTAAGTGTTCCATTTTATTTCCATTAAATACTCAGTTAACTAAGATATTTATGAGGATAAAAGATGAACATAGGCTTTATTGGCGTTGGAAAACTCGGAATGCCTTGTGCTGAAGCAGTAGCACAAAAAGGACATAACGTAACAGCATATGATATTGCTAAAAGAACAAGTAATGATGTTACAATGTTTCCTACTATAAAAGGATGCGTAGAAGATAGAGATATTGTATTTGTTGCAGTGCCTACTCCTCACGATCCGGATTATGATGGTAGAGCACCCACTGCACATTTAGAGCCTAAAGACTTTGGATACGCTATTGTTCAACATGTACTAGAAGAAGCAAACAAGTACATGAACAAAGATCAGTTACTAGTCCTTATTAGTACAGTATTACCAGGTACTACTAGAAGTCACTTTGTACCGCTAGTAACTAACACACGTTTTGTTTACAACCCTTACTTGATTGCTATGGGCAGTGTAGCATGGGATATGGTTAATCCTGAAATGGTAATGATTGGTACAGAAGATGGTACTGAAACAGGTGATGCTAAACAGCTTGTAGATTTTTATAAGACTGTAATGGAAAACGATCCTCGTTATATAGTTGGTACTTGGGACGAGTGTGAATGTATTAAAGTTTTCTACAATACATTTATCAGTGCTAAGATTGGCTTAGTTAATATGATACAAGATGTTGCTGAAAAACAGGGTAACATTAATGTTGACGTTGTAACAGATGCACTAGCACAAAGTACAATGCGTATTATGGGTCCACAATATATGACAGCAGGTATGGGCGACGGTGGTGCATGTCATCCTCGTGATAATATTGCATTGCGTTATATGGCACACGAACTGGGTTTAGGTTACGACTTGTTTGACAGCATTATGAATGCTCGTGAAATACAGGCAGAAAATCTTGCACTTAAACTAGTAGACATTGCCAATGAAAAGAACATGCCCATTTACATTCACGGAAAGGCGTATAAACCTGGCGTTCCGTATGAAGATGGAAGTTATAGTATCTTAGTAGGACATTATTGCAAAAAACACGGCTTTGCACCTACTTATATAGATCCATTAACAGGTGATAACAATGAGCCATCGGAACCATGTGTAATGCTTATGGCGCATAGTGCTAGTACAACTTACAAGTATATGCAAGAAGAAGGTGATAATACAGACATGCTATACTGTGTAATACCAGCAGGTAGTGTAGTTGTAGACCCCTGGCGTAAGTTTTCGAGTAATGCAAGTACAGTAATACATTACGGAAATACTAGACATTTCTAAAAGAGTGTGCTATAATAAAACAAATGACAAATGAAGCTAACTTTCAAGAAATACCGTTCGATGATATTGTTAAGTTTGGTCAAAAGACCTTGCTTAACACAGATCTCTTTACAGTCTCTTGGATATTAGGTAGATTTTGTAACTACAACTGTAGCTATTGTTGGCCGTATGCTAGATCAGATAAGCCTGATCATCAAACTTTAGATGTATATAAACAAACAATAGACAATATAAAGTACCAAGCACAGCTTAATGGGTTTAAAAACTTTCATTTTAGTTTTAGTGGTGGCGAACCTACAGCCTATAAATACTTTGGGGAACTTATAGAGTATTACTGTAGTGATACAGCACCCGAATATCAAAGTATACACATGACCACAAATCTAAGTCCTGGCAGCAAATGGTGGGCAAAGTGGTTAGATGCAACAAGTACTTTGCAACGTAGAAGTGTAACCGCAAGTTTTCATGACGAGTTTGCAAACGAGCAAGAGTTTGGAGACAAGTGTTTACAGTTAATGAAAGGAGGAACCTTTGTTACAATCAATCAAGTTATGGTTCCAGAAAGGTTTCAAGAGCTTTACGAACGCCTTGAACGATTTGCCGCCAGAGGTATCAATGTTACTCTCAAACCACAGTCCAATGATACCGCCACAAGCGTGGTTGGAGGCTACACAGATGAGCAAATCTCAATCATGCAAACAGGATTCCCACAAAGAATCCCAGACGAATACAAAGAGTTGATACCGTTATATCAAGTTGAACTACAAGACCGTAGCGGAAACAAATATAACTTAGATCAAGCAGAGCGGTTAAATGCTTTTGGATTTAACAAGTTCAAAGGCTGGACTTGTAACGCAGGCTATCAAGGAATAGTTATACGTGAAAATCAAGTAAAACGTAGTTATAGTTGTCACGATGAACCACTAGGTACTGTTACAGAAGGTTTTAAACTGTTTGATAAACCAAAAACATGCATTACACCTAGTTGTGTAAGTAGTGCAGATTCAAAAATACCAAAGGCTAAAAATGAAAGTTGAACTAGAAGACGTATTATACTGGATGGACGCTATTCGCAATAGCGAAGATCGATATCGTACACTTGAAAGTTTCTGGAAAGGACAAATACACAGCAAGCAATGGCTAATAGAAACACTTGAAAACTATGTTAGTCAATATCGTAATAACATTGTTATATATGGAGGGTGGAATGGAGTTCTTGCTAGTCTTATTTTTAATAGCCGCATTAATGTTGGACGAATCACAAGTGTAGATATTGACCCTGTATGCGAAGAAACTGCAAATACAATGAATAAAGCATACGAAATGAGGGGTATGTTTCGTGCAGTAACAGAGGATATGGTCTATCATATGGAAGCTGCTGACATTGTTATCAATACAAGTTGTGAACACGTTACACAAGAACAATACGAGCAATGGTTAAACAATCAGCCAGACAGCTCTCTCATAGTATTGCAGAGTAATAACTACTTTGAGCTAGAAGAACACATACGATGTTCAGTTGACTTAGATGATTTTGTTAAAATGAGCAATATTACACCTATGTGGAAAGGTGTAATGGAGTTACCTAAGTATCAACGTTATATGATTATAGGAAGAAAACATGTTTAAGTTTAGTGAGCTACGACAAATACATTTAGAAATATCTAATAGATGTCAAGCAAGTTGTCCAATGTGCAGCCGCAACTATCACGGCGGACAAGACAACCCTCTTATTAATGGCAAAGATTGGACACTAGACGAGTTTAAACAAATAATGTCTCCAGAAGTGCTAATGCAAGTAAAAAGTTTTTACTTTTGCGGAAACTATGGAGATCCTATTGTTAATCAAGACCTAAAAGACATGATAGAATATGCAGCAGGAGTAAATCCTGATGTTTATATTCGTGTACATACAAACGCAAGTGCTAGAAGTTTAGATTGGTGGAGAGATCTTGCCAGAGTAATGCCTAACAGACATGCTGTTATTTTTGCTATTGACGGTTTAGAAGATACACACAGCAAATATCGCATCGGTACTGACTATAACAAGATTATTGCTAATGCACAAGCATTTATTGATGCTGGCGGCACAGCAGAATGGGCGTTTATACGTTTTAAACATAATGAACATCAAGTTGACAAAGCAAAAGAAACAGCAGAGCGTATGGGATTTAGTTTATTCCATCACAAAAATAGTGCAAGATTTATTGCAGATGACAAGTTTCCAGTATACGACAAAGACGGAAATACTGTAGATTATCTAGAAGCACCAACTGGGTCAAAACTAAGTTATGTAACGCAAGAAGTAATAGACAACTATAAAACTATTGTAAAAGAATCTAAGATCGAGTGCGCAGTATTGCGTAATAAAGAGATTTACATTGATGCTTACCGTAATGTTTATCCGTGTTGCTTTTTAGGAGCAGTTCCGTATAACTTAACATATGAACAGCCTAATACACAACACATTATGGAAGAAATGTTAGACCAGCATAAAGAACTAGTTGCAGAACTGGGTGACACTTGTGCGTTAAACACATCAGTAAAGGATATTATAAACTCTGATATATGGCAAAACGTATGGCACAAGTATTGGGAAGGTGAACATAAACTTATTAAGTGTGCTAGAACATGCGGAGTATTAAAAGAAAACAATCTTTCAAAGCCTACAGATCAAATCGAAGAGCAGATTGAAGTAAGACCAAAAGGACTTATTAATGAAGTTAATCATGCTTACTTAAATGGTGAGTTTGATATGACTAAGTTTAAGAAAACAGGAACCTTGTTTATTCCTTTTGATAAAGAGTGGACTAGTGTAGGTATTAGTTTAAGCGGTGGCGCAGATAGTGCATTGTTAGCATATCTACTTGCAAGTTTTGTAGAACCTGATCAACAAGTTACTTTCCATATGATTAGTCATATTAGATTATGGAAAACTAGACCGTGGCAACGTTATGATAGCTTTAGAGTGTTCAGTTGGCTAAGAACACGTTTCCCAAATATAAACTTTGTACGCCATGAAAACTTTGTACCACCAGAACTAGAGTACAGTGATAAAGGCGCCCACATTATAGACGAGTATGGTAACATTAGAAGCGGAGATCAAATCATTGTTAGATCTCATGCCGAATGGCTTGCTAACGAGCATAAGTTTGATGCCTGGTTTGGCGCAAAAACTAAAAACCCTAGTGATACTAGTATTAGTAAAGGAATGCCTGACAGAGATGTAGAATATCCTGATGCTAACGAACTAGTTAAAAAGCATGAAGGAACATTAGCATGTCATCCTTTTTTGTATGTTGAAAAAGATTGGATTGTAAAACAATACATTGACAACGACATTATGGACTTGTTTCATACTACACGTAGTTGCGAAGGTGACTTTGAACATTTAGACTACAAAAACTATATGCAAGGAAAGTATGTGCCAGAGTGCGGAGAGTGCTTTTGGTGTCAAGAACGCAACTGGGCTAAGGAGCAAAACAATGTCGAATAAGTATTGGTATCACCCAGAGGATACACAACTAGGAAAGTATCAGCGTATCATAGAACAACAGTCAGGTACGCCTACTTTCTGTGTACTACCCTGGATACACTTTGCTACAAGACCTAACGGCGACATGCGACTATGCTGTAGTGCAAACGCAAGTGGTGCAGGTAATGATCACGAAGTAGGACTTGTTAAAATGGAAAACGGCAAGCCTGCAAACTTTGGTCGTGAAACACCTATGGAAGCATGGAACAATGACTACATGCGAAGTGTACGCACAACTATGCTCAAAGGCGAGATACCTGCTAGTTGTCGTAAGTGCTTTGAAGAAGAGTCTAAAGGTGTAGCAAGTAAACGTGTATGGGAAAGCGGTACATGGTACGAAGATGGTGTAGACATTCCTGAACTAGTACGCCAAACACGAGAAGACGGAACCGTTCCTGAAAACTTAAAATACTTAGACTTGCGATTAGGACATACTTGTAATATTAAGTGTGTAATGTGCAGTCCGCATGATAGTTCAAAATGGGTTAAAGATTGGCAGCAACTATTTCCACAACTTGATAACGAATCTGTTAAACAGCAGATGCAGTGGGATAAAAAAGAGTTTAATAATAAGTGGCATGAAAAGGATACATTCTGGGAAGAAATGTATGCTCAGATTCCTAACCTAAGACAAGTGTACTTTGCAGGCGGCGAGCCTTTAATGATCAAAGAACACAAACAGTTTATTGAAGAAATAGTACGTCAAGGTTATCAAGACAAAATACTGTTACGTTATAACTCTAACGGATTGCTAGTCGATGATGATTTGATTGAACTATGGAGCAAGTTTAGAAAAGTTAAGTTTGCTATCAGCATGGATGCAAGTCATGAACGTGACGAATACATACGTTACCCTACAGACTTTGAAACTGTAGAAAAAACTTTACATATGCTTGATAACACTCCAGACAACATACAAACAAGTCTAGCAACAGCAATACAGATATTCAATGTAAAACATTTGCCAGACTTTATGAAGTGGAAACTAGATAGTGGGTTTAAAAAACTAAATGTAGGCACTGTTCCAGGCGGAACACAAATGGGCGGCGGTTTAGTCAACATGCACTTATTATACATTCCTACGTTTTTAAGCATACAGATTCTACCATTAGAAGATAAGCAAGAAGTGCGTGAACGTTTTATGGACTTTAAAGACTGGCTGTGGAACAACTACAGACAAGATGACGATTTTTGGAAACACAATCCATACGGTTGGAAACGTTGGGAAGCAGTTCTTAATCACATGGATGCACAAGATAACAGCCACTTACTACCCGGCTTCAAAGAGTACACAAACAAACTAGATGCTATTCGAGGTGTGAGTGCAGCAAAAGTATTTCCGGAGTTAGCACATTTGCTATGATTGTAAGAGTAAAGAATAATCAGCCTAGTGATACGCTACGCATAGAATATATGCTAGGCAATCTCTGCAATCATAAATGCCACTACTGTTTTCCGGGCAGTAACGAAGGCGATCAGCCTTGGCCTGATATTGACATAGTCAAACAGAATCTAGGACACCTATTAGAACATTATCGTAACAACGGTAAGCCTAAAAGCAACATTTTCTTTGTTGGCGGTGAACCTACACTGTGGAAAGGCTTGCCTGAACTGTGTACATACTTAAAACAAGAGTTTGGTACACTAATAGAAATGAGTTCAAATGGTAGTAAAGCATTAAGTTGGTGGAAACGTGAAGCACACAACTTTGACAATGTAGGTATTAGCGTACATCACGAGTATGCAAAACTAGACAAGATCATAAAAGTTTGCGACTTATTATATGAACGAGGCGTATTTGTAAATGCAGATGTACTAATAGATCCTTATCACTTTGACAAGTGTGTGAGCAACGTAGAATACTTAAAAAATAATGCAAAGCACAAATGGCCGATCATTGCAAAGATTGTACACTTTGGCGGCATGCACAGATACACAGACGAACAACTCAAATATTTTGATGATACTATTAAACAGTATCCTGACATGGACTGGTATCACAGCACAGTTAACAAAGAACAAACACGAGTAGAAATAACACAACAAGACGGTGAAGTTATTACTGTTGACAACGATAGTTGGATAACAAGAAACAACTTAAACTATTTCGAAGGCTGGCAGTGCAACTTAGGTGTTGACTTACTCAAAATATTCGGCGATGGTAGAATAACTGGAAACTGTCAACAAGTGCTGTACGGTGCTGACACACATTATAATATCTACGATTTAAACTTTATACAAAACTTTAGTCCTAGAATAGAGCCTGTAACTTGCACAAAACGTATTTGTGGATGTAATGAAGAAGTGGTATGTAACAAATGGATTTCTTAGACACAGTAGAACCTAACTACTTTCACATAGAGTGGGAAAGCACTCTAAAGTGTAATCTTGACTGTAGTTACTGCGGCGATGGTCATAACAACAGCATACCTCATCCGTCACTTGAAGATAGTTTAAAAACACTTGACTTTATTGTAGACTATGTTAGCATACAAATGCAGTCACGCAAGCACAAGCAAGCAAGTCTAAACATACTAGGTGGGGAAAGTCTATTCCATCCTGATATACTTGAAATACTAGAGTATGCAAAACAAAAGAAAGAAGGTTTAGATTGGAACCTAAGCATAGGTACTATTACAAACGCAGTAGTAGGTAAACGCTTATGGGCTAAAGTAGTAGACTTATTAGAATACTTTACAGTTAGCTTTCATGCAGAAGCATTACCTAAACAGCATATACAAGTAAGAGAAAACCTACTATACTTGCAAGAGCAAAACAAAAACTTTCATGTTAGTATTATTATGCATCCTAAGCATTGGGATACTTGTGTTAACATGGTAGAGTTTTGTGAAATGAATAATATTAGATATGAAAAGCGTCAAATAGATCATGATTGGTTTGATTGGCGTTTCAAATACAACAAAGAACAAGCAGCATATCTAACTGGCAAAGAATCTGTAAGTGCTTTAAAGATGGCAGCAGCAGTACTTACTGGCGGCATTGATTTATCATCACAAGGTCGTGCTTGCTGCGGCGGACAAGAAATGTGTAACAATACAGGATGTACAAAATATGTTGACAATCGTTTTAAGGGTTGGCATTGTAGTGTTGACAAGTATTTTTTGTATATTAGACAAACTACTGGCGAAGTTTTTACTAACAAAGACTGTCGCATGAACTGGGATGGTGAAGTGGGTCCTATAGGAAATCTTAAAGACACTAACTCTATATTACAGCGTGTAGGAAAAACAGATACTATTGTTTGTAAAAAATCAAGATGTTGGTGTGGCATATGTGCGCCAAAAGCAAAAGACAAAACAGACTATATTAGGATAATGCAAAAGTATGAGTAATATTTGTATAGTTCCTTGGTCGCAGATTGATTTAGGTGCAATGGGCATGATTAGACCTTGTTGCGAATATGACGGATTTGTTGGCGACTTAAACGAACAAACAATACTAGAAGCATACTTGGGAGAAAAGTATACACAAGTAAGACAAGACTTTTTAGACGGCAAGTTTCCCGAAGGATGCAGAAAGTGTATGCTACAAGAACAAGCAGGACTTGAAAGTCGTAGAATACAAGAAAACAGAAAATATAGCAACTACCTTTCTAAAATAAAAAGCACACTGCCTTGGGATCCTTTTCTTATAGATATAAAACTAGGCAACAAATGCAATATGAAATGCAGAATATGTGCAAGTACAAATAGCCATCTATGGGAACCAGATGAACAAGAACTATTTGGTTATTTGAGAAATCAAGGAAGAAATGCACAGTGGTTTAAAAACGACAAAGTTTGGAGTGAACTAAAACTTGGCCTAGGACAACTAGATACATTATACATTAGCGGCGGCGAGCCTTTTATTATAAAAGAAAACTTTGAACTACTATCTCACTTAATAGATAATGGCAGAGCAGAATATGTTCAAGTAAGGATTATTACTAACGGAACAGTCAAACTAACAACAAAAATGATTGACATTTTTAAACAGTTTAAATCTGTTTCGCTTATGTATTCAATAGACGGTGTAGAAGATGAGTTTACCTATCAGCGCCATCCAGTAAAATGGAACAAAGTTGCTGACAACTTTATAGATGCATTGCAATATGATTTTCTAGATATATCTGTTGTGTATACTGTTAGTATTTTTAACTGTTTATCTAGTCAACAGTTTTTAGATTGGTGTCCTACTAAAAACATATTTGTAAACTTTGTAAGAGATCCATTTGTATTTGATTTAAGTGTGTTAACAGATTATCAGAAAGAACAAGTAACTAATCGCTTATCGGATAATATAATAGATACACAGATTAAAAAATATATGACAACTACTTTTAGAAATGTAGACAACATAGAAGAACAACGTAACCATTATATAAATGGTATAGACAAAATACGAAATGAGTCTTTTAAAGATACATTTCCTATAGTTGCGGAGATACTAAATGTTTAACTGGTATGTAAAAAATAAACTAGGCGAAAGTCTATGTTTAGCAAAGTGGACCAACAGCACAATGCATTTAGGCATAGGAAAGAATCACAGTTGTCATCATCCTAATCCGCACGTTGTTCCTGTTGAAGAAGTACAAGCAGATCCTAGTGCATTGCACAATAGCTCATACAAACGCAGTGTTAGAAATCAAATGCTCAATGGAGAACGTCCTAGCGAATGTGATTATTGTTGGCGTGTAGAAGAAACAGAAAAATATAGTGATCGTGTTTTAATGAGCAAGAAGCGTGACAGTTGGCCGTATCGTAAAGATATTATTGCCACTGATAGATACGATCCTACAATGCTTGAAGTTAGTTTTTCAAACGTGTGCAACTTTAAGTGTGCATACTGTGGTCCGCAGTTTAGCAGTTTGTGGACTAGCGAAATATCCAACCTTGGTGCATACCCTACTTCAGACAGTTATAATCAAATACACGAAAAACAAATACTAGATAGAGAACACAATCCTTACATCGAAGCGTTCTGGGAATACCTGCCTACTATGTATGACAAACTGCATACACTTCGGATTACTGGTGGCGAACCTATGCTGAGTAGACACACTGAAAAACTTTTAGATTACATTGCCGATCATCCTAATAAAAAACTTACAGTTGTAATCAACAGCAACCTAGGTGCACCAAAACATATTATTGCTAACTTTATTGAACTGCTTAAAAAAGTACAAAAGAGTGTTAAACGTGTTGAGATTGCAACTAGCGGTGAAAGTTATGGCGGACAAGCAGAGTATGTTCGTGACGGATTAAACTATCGAGAATGGTTGCTAAACTGTTACTATGTATTATCTGCATTACCTAAGTTAAGATTAAACTTAATGTGTGCGTACAACGTATTAAGTATTACTAGTTTTTCTAGATTCTTAGACGATATGATTGCTCTTAAAAAAGAGTGCGGCCGAGTTACACTTAGTATCAGTTATGTAAGACATCCTAACTTTTTACATGTATCACTGGCTCCAAAAGTGTGGAGACCCGTACTAGAAGCAAGTCGCGAAAAACTTAAAAAACATTTTAACAGAGAAACAGTTCAGCGTTTTGATTTTGTACTGGCAGAGTTTGATAAGCAACCTACAGAAACACAGTTGCAAGACTTTAACTTGTTTGTATCAGAATATGATAAGCGTAGAGAGAAAAAGTTCTTAGATGTTTTTGGCGAGTATAGCTGTATAGTCGGATAACTCTTTAGCCTTAGGCACACACATACCACAACCACAGCGATCATTAGGACATACTATTGTACGATCTTTGTTTGCGTTTGCATAAGCAAGTATACTATCAGTGTCTTTAAGGGTGCCTACAGGGCCTCTAAGACCGTCGTGTAGTGCTTGACAAGTCTGATGGTGATACACATTGCCCGTGTGTTGATCGATGTGTAAGAAGTACTTGTTGACGCTGCAAAACCACCCTTTAAAATGTGTATCAACTAGCTCAACTGGTTGCCATTTGTCATTTACTTTGCCTTGTAAACAACGACCACCACAGCATTTACGTCCTAGTTCTGTTCCTGCTTTGGTCCCTTCACTGGGTTTTGCTACATTGGTATAACTGTAAAACCAATCTTGCTGTTCGTCTGTATAATCGTGTGTTGTCCTACGCCAACTTCCGTCTGTGTCAGGAAACCAACCTTTGCGTTCTATGTTGCCGTCACCTATAGGACGAGGATTGTGTTTAATACCTAACTCTTTTAGTTCTTCACAAACTTGTACACCTTCTGCCCAGTTGTCTGTGTGCAGCATTACATTGACTTGTAACCACAGACCTTTAGCATGTAACAGTTTGATGTTGTCCAGCGTTTGTTGTTTTAGTTTAGCATGACCCTCTGTGTGATAACTTACAGTTACACCTTCAAATAGTTCTGCTATACGGTCAGTGTTCTTAGGATGCCAAGCACCGTTAGTTGTTAAACTTAATCTAAAACGTGTTTCTGTATTGTTAATGTGTTCTGCTAGTTGCCAAAATGCAGGATTAACTGTAGGTTCGCCGCCTGTAAAGTTTATGTTAACTAGATCTGTGTATATGCTGGTATACTCTTTTACAAACTCAAATGTACGCAACAGTTCTTCATAACTGTGAGGAGAACTTATGTTATCATGACGACTTATTTCGCAGTAACTACAATCAAAGTTGCATCTGCGTCCTGTGTCCCATGTAACCATTAAGCGTTCAGGACCTGTTAGATTTATAGCACTAGTCTGTAGCATCTGCAACCTTTGTTAAGGGAATGTCAGCAGCACAAGTACACCATTTGCGTGTGCAAGTAACCCAATCTTCTGGAGGTTCAAAGTCTCCTTTGTATATGTTACCCAAGCTCCCACCTACTCTGCATGTAGCTCGATGTACTTCACCGTCCCAGTTTATCATTAAACTTTCTATTCCAGCAGCACACGACCATCCTTCAAACTGATTTCGTTGTTCTTTAATAATATCATTAGCATGTACTAGTTCGTCATCGTCTACTACACAGTTTGGCTTGGCTGTAGACTTTTGATCTAGTATCCATTGTAAGTCTTTAGGTTGATAACGCATGTCGTCAAACCAATCGTGCTTTTCTGTCCAACGTATACGCCTTACTACAAATGGAATATTATGACCGTCAAACAAGATAGCACAGCGTTTTACTCTATCCATATGTTCATGATGTGCCATTAGATTAACTTGAAACGGTATTCCTCTTTCCATTTCGTTTAGTTGCGTCCAGTATAGTACATTGTTCAAACAACGTTCCCAGTTGTCGTCATCTTCTACATGTAAACTAAACACATAATGATTAACTGGTAGTCTGCCGTACAGTTTATGTGGTAGTGTTCCGTTAGTTGTAATGTTAACCCAGTCTAAACGCTGAACAGCATGATCTACTATGTCTATAATATGGGGATGTACACAAGGTTCTCCGCCTGTTAGACTTAATCGTATAGGTTTACCTATTTCTGCAAGTGCATCAATAGCGTCTGTCATAACTTTAACTTCGGTGTGTGGGCTAAAGTTATCGTGTATTTCTGCAGGACAATATGTACAGTCTAGATTACAGCGTTTACCTATATTCCATTCAACGTGTATACTGTCTTGATGATCCCAACGACTTTCTACTTTATACATTCTACACCCTTAACTTTATTAAACGTTTTTAAAAATGACATATCTACTTTATGTTGCAAGTCTGCAACGGGTATCATTCCTAAGTTATTATGTTTAAAATCAAACTTTTGACGTGTAAGCCAAAAGTTTATGTATATCTTTCTTAATATGTATTGCCAGTAAGGTATAGTAGGTCCAAACTTAACCATAAAGTCTGCACTGTAATACTCTTGCGGCCGTACACCTTCGGCAATGCTATCTTTATCTTTAAAAACATCTAATACTGTTTTTCCTACCTGGCAATAGTTGATGTAAACTGTACCGTGTGTCCAACGAAATGTAAAATATTTCATATCTTCGTTTGTAAGATAAACTATTGGTCGATTTTTAAATGTAACAACTACTGTAGGATGATTCTTTGTCCTTAGTTCTGCTTCTAGTTTGTGTATTAATATGTTGAAACGTTCAACAGACTCTTGTATATCTTTAGGAGCATTGTTAAACCATTCTGTGCCTGTATTAACATCACCTCGTAGGTCTTCAAAGAACTTGTGTAGGTAGTTTAGATCACCTTGAATATCAGTACTTGCACTGCTAATATATCTATCAATGTAAACTCCGTGTTGATTTATTCTAGTAATACACTCATTAAGTTCTGGTATTAGATTATGTGTACCCCAGTTAGTAAATCTATCTGTTTCAAACAAGTCATAATGTTGACACAGTTCTTCAAACCACTTGTTAGCAATAGCAGTATCTCTTACTACGAAAGGTATGCTAACATCTTCATTACCGTTTGTTAATATTAGATTAAACATAATCAGCAAACTCCGGATTAGTAGCAAGGAAATCTTGTCCGCGAGTTGCATCTAAACGCTTGTTAAACTCTACGCAGTCATTCCAATGTGTTTCGTACATACACTTTGCTTCTAAGAAGTTGATATTGTCTTGTATCTGTTGTAGTGTAACTTGCTCTAATAGTTTATGTTGTTGTACTAGAGGATATTCTAAAACTTCTGTTTTCATTTGTTCTAAACGTTCTACAACCTGCTTCTTTAGTTCTGGAGGCAGTACTTGTGCAGAAAGCGACATTGGATAGTTTACACGATGCGAGTAAAACACAATACCTAACTCATTAATAAAGTAATCAATAACTTTGTCAATCTGCATAATGTTATTTGCTTGTACAGTAAATGCACCAACTACTCTGCTTACATTAGGAAACTCTTTAAACACTTTGATGTTTTCTTCTATTTCGCTAAACTTGCCGTTGCCTCTAATGTATTCGTAGACATCGTGTATACCGTCTATGCTTACGTTTACAGCAATGCTTTTAAACTTAGGCCAATAGTCGTGTATAGTGCGTCCGCCTTTTATACCTAGCGTAGTACCGTTTGTAGCATATTTCAACTCTATTTGGTCGCCATACTGTGCAAGTTTATCTAGTATCTTGTAATGATACGGATCCATTAACGGTTCGCCACCCGCAAACTCTACACGTCTAAAGAATGGTAATAGTTTTTCAAATGAATCCCACCAGTTATCACTGTTGTCAA
>Ga0222719_10001834_pt1 | contig 20107 bp, 23 predicted proteins | sample C33_34DmetaG_FD_165039 | JGI IMG/M metagenome (GOLD analysis project Ga0222719, IMG submission 165039) | Estuarine water microbial communities from San Francisco Bay, California, United States - C33_34D | ecosystem: Environmental > Aquatic > Marine > Unclassified | place: USA: California... | reverse complement strand
ATTCTGTTCGCGTGAGTTTGACGACGAACGTCGTAAACTCAAACTGCAAACAAAGCGTGACATGAAGTCAGTGTATGGCATGTCCCCTGACATTGCGGACTGCACGGTGATTCTGACCGAGGTTGCGAAACGCTCTGGGATTGGTGTATACATAGCGGATCATGTTAGTGAGCAGGACAAGGACGACGTTCTTGAGGCCGTATACGAAATTTACGATGACATTGGGGACGAGTTCGATCACTTGGATGCACCAATTTAGACTATGCAAGCTATATCAGACAGTTCGATGACTCCTCCCGGTGGGTGGAGGTATACAGACGAGGACGGTGTTGAGTTCCGAGACACAACTTTGCAGCGAACTGTTGAGGCTATTCGCCAAGCATACTTCGCCAGCAAGAAGACTCCACCGAAAGACCTGCATATACTTGTCATGGATCAGATATGCAAGAGCCTTAATCCAACGGATGCGGCTATACGATGCTTTGACTACAGCCCACCAACCAAGGCAGAACTTCTAATCCGTGCTGGAGCAGCCCTGAAGAACTTCACTATGTCCGGGTTTAAGTTGGTGACTGAGGAACAGCTTCTTTCCAGACGAGAAATATGTGAGGGATGTTCTCTCTGGAATGGGGAGGCATCTTTTGGTATGGGTAGATGCGGTTCATGCGGTTGCACTGGGTTAAAGTTGCAGGTCGCATCGGAGAAGTGTCCATTAAACAAGTGGGAGGATATTACATGAACGAAGATTTACTGAATTTAAATGAGAACGGATCGGTCCCTTCCACTAGAGTGACGGACCCGATTGTGGCGCGTCAAATCGCGGAAGACATCATCGACCAGAACGACAAACGCCTTGAGCGAAACGCCAGGGTAAAGGGTTTGGTGGATGGAAACCCTCCCTACTCCTCTCATGCCCTTGCCAAGGCAGGTCAGAAGTATCGGTCCAACTTCAATAGTGGTCAGGCGTTGTCGTTCCTTCAAACTTCTCTGACTGCGTATTATGACTTGTTCGCAGAGGTTCCGTCTTACGCTACGATTACCTGCGAATCCGGTAACCCAGACATGGATCATGAGTGGGGCAAGATCCTGACTAAAGAGTTTGATGCTCTACAGAAACAGGATCCGTGTTTGGATTACGGCATACAACTCAGTCAACATGACATGGTCCTGTATGGATCCGGTCCTGTGATCTGGGAGCGGGAAGACGACTGGGTAACCTACCCGAAGAAACACGACAGGGTTCTCCTTGCCAACAACGAACCATCTGACTTGAACCGATGGACAAAGTGTGTTGTGCGCGAGGTATTCACCCCAGCTGAACTTTACAAATACATCAACAACCCGGAGGCAGCATCCAAAGTTGGTTGGGACGTGGACGCTGTTCGGAAATCCATCTTACGGTCAACCGATGAGTTTGCCATTTACCCTAAAGACTGGGAACGTCAGCAGCAAGCGATCCGAAACAATGACCTTGAATACACAAGCCCTGATCAAGTGATAAATGTAGCACGGCTGTTGTTCCGTGAATTCCCAAACAAGGATAATCCCGAGGGAGGTATTACGGAGATCTGGGTGAACTTGGATCATGACTTTGGGTTCCTGTATAATAAGGTTCGTAAATACAAGAACTGGAATCAGATAGTATGCCCATTCATGCTCGACAGGGGTGATGGGACGTATCACTCCATCAAGGGCATTGGGGTTCGCATGTATCCGTTTCTGTATACCAAAGAGCGACTGACCAATTCATTGGCCGATAATGCCTTTGTCATGGCCAGTCTGCATATCAGAAACCAGCAGACTGGATCTGCCACACCGGACAGCATGGTTCAGATGGGGCCGTTTACGGTATGGAAGTCGAACTTTGAGCCGATGAACTTCAACCAGATTGGTTCCTCGATGGAAGCTGCGATGAGTGTTTCCCGAACCATGGATCTGGAGTTACAGTCCAATCTATCTCAGTTCAGGCCGCAGGTCGCACAGCCTAGCGGTAATCCAAGGACTGCATTTGAGGTAGCGGCCAACGTCAATCAACAGTCTGTTCTGACGAAGACAGGCATCCAACGCTACTATGAGCAATTGGACAATTGGTATGAGGAGAGATTCCGACGTGCTCTGACCGGAAAGCTGAACAGCCAAAGCGAGACGTCCAAAGCTGCCCGTATATTCAGGCAAAAACTCGCCGCCCAGGGTATACCGGACAACATATTTGCGGCATGCACTATTCGTGCTACACGAACCATCGGGCAGGGAAGTCACTTCCTCAGAACGCAGACCTTGCAGTCTTTGTTGGGATCTATCGCGGGTTCACTTCCCGAAGGTGGTCGTGTTAACCTGATGGATGACTTTATCGCATCGACCGCTGGTTTCAGCATGGTAGATCGCTATAATCCACGTAATCGCATGGCCACAACGCTTAAGGATCATGAATGGGATGCCACGCAGGAGAACGGCAGCATGCGGGTTGGAAACGAAGTTATCCTCACAGACACGCAGAACGATGTAGCCCATGCGGGTGTGCATATGACATCCGTAGCCGAGGGACTTGCATCCTTGCAGCAGGGTGGAAATCCTGATGAAATCCTTGTGTATGCGATGGCTGCTTTGCAGCATACCGGCCTACACTTGGCTAGGTTGCAGAACGACCCGTTACGTCAGAATGAATTCCAGCAACTCGCACAACGGTTTGAAATACTTCAACAGCAAATGCAAGAACTTGGTGGTTTGGTTGAGAACTTCCAAGCTATGCAACAGGATCAGCAACAGGCCCAGCAAGTTCAGCAGGGAATGGATCCGAAGGTTCAGATCAAACAGGCAGAGGCCCAGCAGAAGATGGCTATCCAGCAGCAACGCGCACAGAACGAAATGGAGCTGAGTCGTATGCGGACTGATCACCAGATGAGACTGCAAGACGCTCTGACAGCGAACACCATCAGGAATCAGAACAAATAAATGTTTGACAATACATAACTCAATACGCTGAGTGGAGGAGGCATTGGTATGCCTCCTCTTTTTTATGGATTATAAGACAAAACTACTTGAGGCCGTCCCTAAGATGAACGGATGGTGTGATCCTGCAAAGGCCAACCATATATTTGATTCAGTCATTAAGCAAAGGGCTACCAGATGCGTTGAGCTTGGGGTTTTTGCTGGTAGAAGTCTGATAGCCTTCGGCCTTGCTTTGGCAAAATTAGGTAATCCAAAAAGCGTTGTTTACGGGGTGGATACTTGGAGTTCCATAGCTGCCACCGAAAATAATGATGGTGACAACGCTCAATGGTGGAAATCTTTGGATTACGATGCCATACGCCATGAATGCGTCACTACATGCGAGTCTTTGAAAATATCCACCTACGTCAAACTGATGAAGATGTCCACGGTCCAGTCATTCTATGAGATTGACGGTAACGTAGACATTTTGCACATCGACGGAAACCACAGTCAGTGGGACTCTACTAGGGATGTCACTATGTGGGTGGACCGTGTTGTTGCGAAGGGGATTATTTACTTTGATGACGAGGACTGGGTATCTACTAAAACAGCCCAGCGACTTCTGGAACTTAAATGCATAAAAATAGATGAGATCAAAACTACAAACGTATGTGGGGTTTATCGAAAACTAGGATAGTCCAAAAAATAAAGTCCATGCTAAGCCCAACTGCCCAGCAATACTTGGATCTTGAGAGCAAACTTAAAACCTTTCAGGAAGACTTGAACTCAAAGATCGATGAGCTAAACAATCTGTCTACCTCAGCCCAAGACACGGTCACATACTTCAGGGAAGTCATGTCGAGAAATAACGAGAGTATCGACCAGATCATGGAGCATTTCAACCGCGATATACCGCCGTTCCAAGAGCAGACAAATTTCCCGTGTGGTCTATTTGACCTACCCTACGGCAAGGATAACAGACTTCTGTTTAATCCAACGATAACCGAGTTCGACGGGCAAAGGTGGTTGATTGTAAGGAACTGCCAGATCAACCATCACAAGAAGCCTCCGTATGATTCGTTTAGTACTTTGGATAGATACCTACTAAACGACACAGATGTTGTTCCGGGATCTGTCAAGCCTCTTAATCTCCCTATTGGAAAGTCAAAACGCGAGCAATGGGAGGATCCACGTATCTTAGATACAGGCAACAAGCTGGTCCTGACATGCACCAACTTTATTCAAGGATTAACCAGGGCACATCTTGCCATGGTTGTCATGGATAAAAACTGGAGGATACTGGGGATCAATCACCCTAAGTATGGAGGTAATGGCATTGACATCATGTCCAACACGGGTGACGAGAAGAACTGGACTTGGTTCATACACGAAGGGGAACTGCACATGATCTATAACATAGAACCCCACACCGTAGTTCGATGTGACTCTGCGGCCAGTCCGCAGGAGGAATATGTAACGGATCTACCTAAAGATCTTTGGGTCTATGGTCGTCGAAGAGGTGGAAGTAATCCTGTCCGTGTGGGAGATGAATATTTTTGCTTTTACCACAGCTCGCTTCCTTGGTGGAGAAGTCGAAACAGATATTACATGGGGGCTTATGCCTTTGAGGCCAAGCCTCCGTTTCGGATAACCAGATCCACGACAATACCAATCCTGACTGGGTCGAAGAACAACCACAGAGTTCTTGAGTTCCCGTTGGTCATATTTCCCGGAGGGAGTCTGTATGATGAGATCAATCAAGAGCACACAGTTGTGTTCGGTGTTAATGACTTCCAGAGTGGCTGGATTAAGATACCCCACGAAGACCTGTTGGCGTTAATGAAAGTTTATGTTAAACCTGAAGAGAAAGACAAAAAAGATAGAGCTTCAGCCGAAGCAACGAATCGACTACGTCCCGTCGCCCGATTGGAGACAATCAACGGAGCTGACGTTGGCGACAAAACAATTATTCCAGACCATGCCGATGACGGCTATCCTGGAGCTGCTGAGAAAAGAAACACCAAAGCAGCTTATCCAGCTCCCGCTAAACGCAAGCGAAAGCGAGCAACTAAGACTAGCTAGTCTTGAGGACGGGTATTATATTTGTTTGCATAAACTGTTGTCGCTTCAATTATTGGCAGAGGATGCCGTAGATGTAGAAGCGACGTTTGAAGAAAGGTGAGATAAATGAGTGACGAGGAACAAAATTCGTTTACGAAATCCGTCATGGAGAGCATGACCACCGATGCTCCTGCAAAGGAGCCGGTAAAACAGGAACCCAAACCTGTAGAGCAGGAACCCAAACCTGTAGAGCAGGAATCGGAACCTACGGCAGAAGAAGATCTGAAGGGCTTTAGCGATGAGCAAAAGACCAATTGGAAAGCTCTTCGGGAATCCAAAAAGGACATCGAGAAACGCTACAAAGAATCGGAGGCTACACGCACCGATCTAGTGTCTCAGTTGGATCATCTAAAGGATGATCTTGCAGCTGCGAAGCAGTCATTCGACGTTGAGGAGTTTGATCGCCTCAAAGTCGAGCGAGAAGAATTGGTCAATCAACTGGCCGAGCTGGATATTCTTCGTAGCCCTGAAGTCAAGAGAGCACGGGATAATGTAAAGGCCACAATTGACAATGCGGTCAAGAGCATCAGGAGGCTTCTTCCAGAACAGACTGGGTTCGATCGGATCCTTGGTATGAACCCGGAGGCAAGGGACAAGGCTCTTCAAGAATTGCTTGAGGACGCATCTCCGTCTGTTGCATCCCGTGTGTGGCAGTTGGTCGATAAGGTTGATTCTGCCCAACAGCAGGTAGATGAGATCACAACCATGGCCGAGGGACGGCTGGATGAGTGGAAACAATCCAAGCAGCAAGAAGTCGAGGTCCGCAAACAGACAGAGCGCAAGCAGACGGAGCAACTTTACCACTTGGGGCTACAAGCTGCCCAAGATGAAATGCCTGAGTTGTTTGCTCTCAAAGACGGTGACGATACCCACAACAAGCAGGTCTCTGAGCGTTTGGCTTACGTCAAGCAGCAGTTGTTTGAACCGTTTGATGAGTCCGATGCAGTCAAGCATGCGTTCTATGGGGCAGTCGGAAAAACTGCCATCACAACTCAGAAGCTGACGCTTGAAGCCTTGTCAAAGTCCGAGGCAGAGCGACAGTCTCTGAAAGAGAAACTCGCAGCCTACGAGAGTGCAGAACCCGGTGGCTCGTTTGCCTCCAACGAGGGTGGAGGATCCCAAACGATAGAGCCTGGGTATTTTGCCAATACTGTCTTGGCAAACTTCCAGTAACCGGCATCCAAGCCCCTACCTTCGGGTAGGGGTTTTTTGTTGACTATGTAGAGACACCTACGGTAGTTTTTCGTAAGACGTATTAGGGTTTCGTCTCCCTGATAGGCGTAAATGCTAGGGTCGCCGCCAGCAATTAGAGGGCTTCCATGTTTCACATGGTGGCAAAACAATTGTATAACTCCTTAAAACGAAGGATATTATTATGGCATGCGGCAATATTTACGACGCATTTAAAGTGGCGAGTGAGCATCTCGGTGAAGAGATCTACCGCCGTGCATCTTTTAGCTCCATCTGGGGCAACCTCATCCCTAAAGGGGAATTTCCGAAACACGTTGGTCTGACCAAAACCGTGTTTGAAATGGGCAACGCTTATCCTACTGCGGACGAGCGGACTTGGGATAGCTACACTTTGGCAAACGGTTCCAATACCGGTGCCTGTGGTTATAACTTTGAAGACTACACTGTAGGCTTTGAAGAGTTGTCGTATTCACCGACTCATTTTCAAATGCGTGGTCCCCTGCTGTGTAAGGATGACCTGAACTTTGATCATCTTGCACCTCAGTTCCTTAACGGTTATGTGGAAGAGCTGACCAAGTTGGTTCAGACCGAGTATGACAACAAACTGATGAAGGAATACTACACCAAGGTTCCTAAAGCAGTTATGACCTCGGCCTTCCCTATCAGTGCAGCTGGATCGTCTCTGACTTTGGCTCAAGCCACCAGTGACCTGACTCAGGAAGCCTTGGACAAGGCTTACATCCACCTGATCCACAAACGCGCCAGCAACCCCGACTCCAATGGATTCGTGAGCTTGGCCAATGGTGGTCCGTTGTTCACACTGTATCTGGGTATGGAAGCCAGTCAGGCTATCATCCTCAATAACGCTGATTTCCGTGACGACTTGCGTCAGGGATCCATGAACAGTGAACTGTTCCGACGTCTCGGAGCCGACACTGCCATCAAGGGATTCCGTCACGTAATCAACCCATTGCCTCCTCGTTTCAGCTACTCAGCTGGTGCTTACACCCGTGTGAACACCTTCTCCAACGTCAGCGGAACCAAGGGAGTCTACCAAGACATCAATCCAAACTACCTCGATCCATCCACTGCTCCTTATGAAGCAGCCTTTGTGATGAGTCCTGATGTTATGTCTTGGGATTGGGTGCGCCCCGACAATCAAGTTGGAAGCACTCGATGGGAACCGCAGAGTTACATGGGTGACTGGAAGTTTATCACCGGACCTGAAGCTTGTGCTTCTGATGGTTCTGGATACGACCCATTCCACAAGAACGGACGTCACATTGCAGAGATGTCTGGAGCAGCCAAACCTGGTGCGAATCGTTCTGCTGGTTTGATGATCCTCTACAAGCGTTGTCAGTTGAATACTCTGACAACTGTTACCTGCTCTTAAACAATTAACAATGAGTAGGGGGTGCCCCATGAGGGGGTAACCCCCTGCCCTTTGATCATATGAATATTTTAACCCGAATTTTTGGAGACGGAAGAGTAACCCGCAATGATCCTGATTCTGTTGTAATCAAAAAACAGAACTTAATGCAGGAACAAGCGATGGGTAAGAACGGTTGGATTTACGTTGATGACACCGCCACCTACGGTAGCTCTACCGAACAATTTTGTGCTATACAGGCAACCACTGCCACTATCATTGCTACCGTTACCGGTGAGCAGGTCAGTGCTACTGGCGTAAGCATACCCGCCGGTTTTCTGATCATGGGGCATATCTCTTCGTTTGCTTTGACGAGCGGAGAGGTTATCGCTTACCGAAGCGTCAGTTAACATGCAATTTTCCCTCAAACTTGACCTACCAAGTTACTCGGGTGATTTTCAGGATACTATCCCTGGATTCACCGAGTATTATTGGATCGATGATCTGGATAATCAGATCGTCGATGAGGCAGGTGACTTTCTTATGTTCTACGAGATACCGTAGACAATCCCTATTCTAGAAAATTATGGCCACAAAACGGATAAAAGATATTTCAACAACTGCCACTACGTTTGCGGCAGATGATTTCATAGCTCTCGACGCGAGTTCAGTCGGAACTCGGAAGATGGCAAAAGCTTCGTTGATAACTCAAGTCGGAGCTAACTACCTTGAGAAAGCCAACAACCTTTCAGACGTTTCTAGTGCAGCGGCATCCAGAGATAATCTTGAGGTTCTCTCTAATGATGAACTTGCAAGAGATTTCGGAACCAAGCTAGTCGGGCCGAGCCTTAGTTTTGACGGAACTAACGATTTTATAGCAATAGCTGATGATGATAAGCTATCTTTTACCGATGGTGTTGATGACCTGCCTTTTAGTATTAGTGGTTGGGTTAAGATGGATGATGCTACAAGTTTTGAGGTGTTATCTAAATTTGGGCCAGGGAATTCAACAAGGGAATGGGTTGCTAGTGTTCAGTACAACGATGATTTACGGCTTTACATCCAAGACACAAGTGGAAATTACGCATTAATCCAGTCAGCCGACCCCTTAACGACCTATGAAGGTCAATGGGTTCATCTGGCTTGGACATATGCCGGAGCGGGACCAAATTCGGCAAACGCTTTCACTGCCTCGATGGACGGTGTCTCCCTTTACGTTAATGGCGTGTCCGTTGCATTGGATGCGGCTGTGTATTCGGGAACTTACACGGGAATGTCTAATACTGCGCAACCCGTTCATTTAGGTAGGGTTAATGCTACTTACGCAGATGGCCAAATCAAAGACGTAAAACTGTTCAACAGAGAACTATCAGCAGCCGAAGTAACTACACTCTATAACGAAGGCCAACTTGGATTTGCTGATGAGTGGGGTGGAGCGATTGCAACCAGTGGCACACTAACCGCCGGCAAAAGGTATCGATTACGGGACTTTATTGCTGGGGATGATTTTACGAACGTTGGAGCTGCCTCAAATGCTGATGGTGTTGAGTTTATCGCTACAGGGACGACGCCTACAACATGGTCAAACAGTTCAGAAGTTGAGGGCATCGGAACTCTAGCAGATATCCGAGCAGAGAATTTCGACACTAGCACTGGTAAACTATATGACATATCTGACAACGCTTTTGTCGGAACATCCGCTAACCTGCCCAGCTTAGTAGGGAGAGAGTTCCCGGTATATACGACAGGAACTTGGACTCCCACGATAACGTTCGGTGGAGGCAGCACGGGGATAACATACTCCGCGCAAGAAGGCACTTACACGCGGATTGGCGACACGGTACATTTGGCAGGAATAGCTCATGTGTCGGGACTAGGGTCTGCCACAGGTACAGCTCGCGTTTCGGGCTTGCCTTACACCACTGCGGCGTTCTCACCCACGGGAAGTTACCAAACGGTGCCAGTTTTAGCCTTTGACGCAACAGGATTAACCTCGGCTCTTATTGGTCTCTTTGAGGACAGTCAACCCGACATAATTTTGTATCAAACTGGGTCAAGCGGAGGCAGCGCAGCCTCACATTCAAATTTCACAACGTCAACGAGCATCCGTTTCTCTGGCACCTACCAAATTCAATAAAAACTATGGACCCAAAAATCAATTATCTACGAAGCCAAATCTCTGGCATTGATTCACAGCTTGCTGCCGATAACGGCAAATCCACCATCCTTCAGCTGCTCAGCAAAGCAAAGGCATTGCTGAAAGCACGGGAGGAATTGAGCGAACCAGTTAACCGTGCCAACACCGAGGCACTGCTCACGCAGGTTGTCGCCGCTGTAACTGCCTACAATGCTGCCAACCAAATCACCATTGATTCTGTGGCAGACATTATGGCTGGATTTGACGCTGCTGTTGTGCCAGCACCTGCCGAATAGCATATGACTGTCGAGCGATCAGGCGAAAAGTTTCAGGGTTATAACAAGCCCAAGCGAACTCCATCTCACCCGGCCAAGTCACACGCTGTGCTGGCCAAGTCGGGTGATCAAGTCAAACTCATTCGCTTCGGTCAGCAGGGTGTGTCTGGAGCTGGGAAGTCGCCAAAGACTGCCAGCGAAAAGGCGCGTCGAAAGTCTTTCAAAGCTCGTCACGCTAAGAATATTTCTAGGGGAAAAATGAGTGCTGCCTACTGGGCAGACAAAGTGAAATGGTAAAGATTATGCCTAAAGTTGGATCTAAACATTATCCGTATACAAAAGCAGGGAAAGCTGCTGCGAAAAAGGCTCGTGCAAAACAAAAACGCAAGGGCAAAAAGTGAACATTGATGATCTGAAAGTAGGATTTGCAGCCGTTGCTGGATTGCTCAATTGGGCCGTCAACATCGACGTAGTTTTGCAACTTGCGATCAGCGTGGCCTCTTTAATCTACATCAGCCTCAAAATCCGACAGCTACTCGCAAAATGAAACCGCTATCTGTTGCAGTCTTGATCGTCCTAGTGACTGGGTGCAAGCAGCTCGACTCGCTGGGCAATGCTATCTACGATCCGGTAGTGACGACCAACATCGTCAATACACCCAGCGGCAACTACCCAGTCGGCTCGACAAACGGATGGGTGCTTAACCCTTCGATCAGGGGAGGCATACAGGTAGCCGGGGATGTTGCTCCGTTTCCATGGGCAGGGTTAGCAGCCAACGCTCTGATCGCAGCTCTGGGTGTAGGAGCACACATTCGTGGTAGACTATGGAAGAAAGCCGCAGTCAGCGGTGTGTCCGCTGCCCAGACTTTCAAAAGGGAGCTGAAGCAGCTTGATGCTGCCAAGGCCCAAGCCGCTAAAGAAGCTGTCGTGCGCGAACAACGCACAAATGGATCCAAAGAAATGATCCAAAAAATACTTAGTAAATTTGTTTGACAAATATATCTGAGTGAAACTACGTTGACGGTATGCAAAACCTACCGTCAGCAATACCTCGTCCAGAAACAGACGCCAAAGGCCGACGTATCTTCAGAGTTTCATACTACGCAGGAGGCAAACAAAGATGCAGGAAGTTCAGGGACGTATCCGAAGCTTACCAATTTCAAAAGGATGTCAGGGTCCAGTTCATACAACTGGGCAATGCGTTTGAAGTCCTCAAGCCCAAAGAAAGATCCATTGTGATGCAGATCCTCCTGGAGATGGAGGACTTTAACACAGACATCCTGTCCGTCTGGGAATTCTTCAAGAAGCACAACAGTAAAGCAGTATCCGTAGGAGAGCTGTTTCCTGAATTCATAGATCTCAAACGATCACACAAGCTTCGACCCAGCTCCATTCAGAGTCTGGAGACCCTAAACAGTCTATGGGACAAACTCGGGAGGGACACCCCTGTCCGATTGGTTCGGCCAACCGACATCGACCAATGGGCCAAGTCTATGGGCAAAGCCCCTCGGAGCTACATTAAATACATCAGTAACGCAAGCTCATTCTTCAGTTGGGCGAAGCGTCTTGGACATGTGGACTTTAACCCGGCCAAGCGATTGGATCTACCTAAGATCGATCAGAAAACTCCCTACGTTCTGAGTAACGAAGATGTTCAAAAGCTTCTTGTTGAATCCGAAAACAAACCAATACTCAGGTGCTACTTGATCCTGAGTTTGTTTGCAGGGGTCAGACCAAACGAAATCATGCGTTTAAAATGGAGTAACATAGACCTCGATAACGGCACTGTTACATTGGATGGTAATGTCACCAAAACCCGTAGCCGAAGGATCACACACCTTTTAGGCAATGCAGCCGAGGCTTTGAAGAAAACAAATGCGCTGCATTTATGCCCTAAATATCCCCAGTCAGACCTACAAAGGATCGCTACAAAAGCTGGAGTCAGGCTGGAAAAGGACTGCCTCAGACACACTGCCGCAAGCCACATGATTAATGTATACAGGTCCATGGACGAAGTGGCTATTCAACTGGGCAATACTCCAGGAGTGCTACGCAAACATTACATGGGTCTGATGACACAGGACAAAACCGAAGAATTCCTGAAGCTGCTATGACATACGAACCACGACCCTATCAGGAATCGGGAATCGGGAAACTGTCGCAGTCGCTCGATAAATACCAGGCCGCACTGGACATGTCAGATATGGGAACAGGCAAGACGTGGAAGGCTTTGTTCATCGCGGCAAAGCTTAACTCTCCAGTCGCCATCGTGTGTCCCGCCGTGACAAAGGCTCAGTGGCAGGATGTCGCTCGTAAATTGGGAGTTCAAATCCAGATATGCGAGTCCTACCAGAAATGCATCCGAGGGACTGCAAAAGGTATTACCAAGCACGGTGACAAACGTAAGCAGTTCAAGTTCACTGTCCCGCGAGGGACGTTGTGGATCTTCGACGAGGTGCATGCATGCCGTAGCCCGAAATCACAGAACTCCAAACTCCTGACAGACTGCGTAGATGCAGGTTACTCGGTGCTGATGCTCAGTGCCACGCCATTTGAGGACACAACGCAGTTCAAGGCTATAGGGCATGCGTTGAAACTTGTCCACCGAACCAAGTGGTGGAATTGGTGTCTGTCAGTTGGAGGATGTAGACCTGGTAGATTCGGAGGTATGGAGTATGTCGGAGGAGAACAATTTATGGGTGAACTAAGACTCCAGATCTCCGACAGGACAGATCGCACCAGTATATCTGAGGTAGGGGATTTACCTGAGTTCAAACTCCAGACCAGAATGATCAATGGGGACAACTGCAAAGCGATCAACCAAGCATACACCGAACTTCTGGCTACGTATATGCAGGAAACAGAGCATGCCATCGTAGCCAGACTCCGATGCCGTCAGATCATCGAGCATGAGAAAATCCAGCAACTCTATGAGCTGGCAGAAGAGTTTTTGGAAGCAGGACAAAAAGTTCTTCACTTCGTGAACTTCACAGATACAGTGGACACATTACAGAAACTACATGGGCCTACCTTTGGGATTGTGGACGGTCGTGCCACAGGACAAAAACGACAGGACGTCGTTGACAAGTTCCAAGCCGGTAAGTTGGATGGACTGATCGTACAGCTACAGTCAGGTGGAGTTGGGCTAAACCTTCAGGACACCATGGGCAACGCCCCAAGGACCGCGATCCTGAACCTGACGGATAGCGCGACGTTGTTTCGACAGGCAACCGGACGGACCTTCAGGGACGGATCGAAGTCACCTTGTAGATTTGTGGTTCCGCTCGTAGCGGAAACCGTGGAAGAAGAAATAGAACAGAACCTGAACCGCAAGTTCGCCAACTTGGGTTCACTAACAGACGAGGATTTTAGAATATGAATATTGACGAACTAATCGACGAAAACAACAAACACGTAGGCGGTTGGTGTCTAATACCTAAGCAACGGTTCTTAGCTGAAATAGTACAGCAACGAGACCTACAAAACATGGTAGAAATAGGGGTGTGGCAAGGTAAGTCTTTAATACCAATGGCATGGGGCTGCAAACAAAAAGGAAGTGGTAAAGTAATAGCTATCGATGCCTACGACGTAGCCTATTTAATCGAAAATGGAGGGGACGAACACCCTAGTTATTATGTGGTAGATCAGAACGAAAACGAACAGAAATTCCTACAAAACTTAAAAAGGTTTGAAGTGGAAGATTTCGTGATTTACGAAGGACCACAGGTAAGTCTTCAGGCTGCAAAAAAATACAAAAAAGACGAATTCGACCTCATTCATATTGATGCAAACCACTCAGAGATCAATTCTCTACAGGATTTTTATTCGTGGTTTCCCAAACTAAAGGTGGGGGGAATACTTGTCCTGGACGACACGGACAGACCACAAACAATAAAGCTTAGACAACAAGCAACAGAGCTTTGCTCGCAAATACTGGAGGATCAAAATCAATGGATGGCACTACAGAAATGAGTGATCACTTAGGGGGATGTTACCCAGAAGGCGATGCAAACACCATCATGCACGATGTGTGGGGGTGGCTGCTGGTAGAGTATGACATCAAATCCATGGTAGATGTTGGCTGCGGTTACGGACATGCATTGGAGTGGTTTTCCAGACACTTGGTATCATCAGAAGGAGTGGATGGTTTCCCTCCAGCCGTAGAGCAGAACGTGTCTGGCACACCGTGCTACCTTCATGACTTTACACAGGGCCAATATGCAGCAGCCACCTCTAAGAAGTGGGATCTAGGGTGGTGTGCGGAATTTGTCGAGCACATAGAGGAGCAATTTATACCAAACTACATGCATACGCTTCAATCATGCAAACACGCATGTATAACGCATGCAGAGCCAGGGCAGATCGGTTTCCATCACGTTAACTGCCAGACAAGAGATTACTGGGTAAAAGTTTTCCAGAAGTATGGATTCGTATATGACGAAGGTAATTCACATAAATTAAGAACCACAAACAGATGGAACGCTGGATGGGGACGGAAGTCGTTACTCTTGTTCCATAACATAAAGGAATCATGAACAAAGGTGTAATCCACGTAGGGGCGCACTACGGAGAGGAACGGGACTACTATAAGAGTCTCGGCCTGAAAGTAGTGTGGGTAGAAGCTCTCCCGAGCGTCTATGACATTTTATGCGAAAACATCAAAGGCTATGAAGATCAAAAAGCATACAACGCTCTTTTGACCGATGAGTTCGGGAAAGAATATCTGTTCAAGACAACCAGCAATGAACAGGCTTCCTCGTCCATATTTGAATTCAAGAACCACGTAGATATGTGGCCTTCAGTTAAGAAGACCTCTGAGGTAGTTCTTACCAGCACAACCTTATACGACCTGTGCAAATCTAAAAATATAACCCTCGCCGACTACCCATCCCTTGTGCTAGATACACAAGGATCCGAGCTGCTAGTCCTGAAGGGTGCAGACCCAATACTGCGCCACTTCAAATACATAAAAACAGAGGTCGCAGATTTTGAATCCTACCAAGACGGTTGCCAATTACACGACCTCCAAGCGTTTATGGCGAGCCGAGGATACAAGGAAATTGACAGACAGATCCAAATAACAAACGAAAAGATAGGAACCTACTACGACATCACTTACATAAAACCATGAAATGCTATGTATTATATCTTGGGTCATCTGCTACCCAAACCAAGCATGTTCTTGAACACCAAGGGTGGGAAGTAAATTTGTTTGAAGGGTTTGATAACTCTAACAAATGGTCTCTGTCAACAAATCATACTTACGAGATAGATAATCCAGGGACAGGATATAAAGTAGGACCAAAGCATATCGGGATTTCAATGGCTCATTTTATACTGTGGAGAGCTTTGGAAGCATTCGGGAAAGATGACTACTACCACATTATGGAGGACGATATACGCCTCAGACAAAATTGGAGACAAAACCTCCAAGAAGCCATGTCACATCTTCCTGAAGACTGGGATCTACTCTACCCAGGCAACTGCTGTGCGAAGTCAGAACCCGAAAATCTTGTTGCGGGTAATTTATATAGGGGATGTCCTCTCTGCACCCACTGGTATACCGTAAGACACAAAGCTCTACGGACATTGATCGAAACGAACAGCGCAGCATGGGGACCACTGGACATACAGATGCAGATCAGTTCTGCTAAAAAATTAAAGGTCTACAGTATCATCCCCCGCTTGGCAGACCAAAACATAACGGTCTTGGAGGACTAAGTATGGATCTAAATCCTATCATCGTAACATTCTGGGGACAGAATCAGGAAAAGCTTCAACTTTTGGAGAAGCACTTATCGGAAAACGGAATCAAGCAGTGGAGCTACTATTTCGGTTTTCCTGGGCAAGGTCTTAAACTACGTATTTCTGAAAAAGAAATATACTACGCCGATCCGAATGTACTCAGGAACAAGTATGTCGGCCAGAATCTTACGCACTATGGATTGTGGGCAGCATTAAAAATGATGGCAGAACGAGATCCAAAAGAGACCCAGTGGACGATTATGGAAGATGATTGCGAGCTGGTGGAAAACTGGACCGAGCCATTCGGGGAAGCGATAGAGGATTTGCCTTCAGATTGGGATATTGTTTTTTTCGGAAGCTGTTGCACGGAGATCGCAACACTGAAAAGAGTGTCCGAGAATCTTTATAGAGGGGCCGGTCTGTGTCTGCATTGGTATATGCTGCGTCGTAAAGCTTTAGATATTCTGCTGGAAACTAACAAATTCATAAGAGCAAGAATGGATGTCCAGATGTTAAAGGATTCATATCCACACTTAAAGACATACACCGTCCTTCCGAGTTTGGCAGGACAACGCGACACTGTTCTACAAAAATGAAGTGCTATATGCTAACACTAGAGTCAGAAAACTCAAAGCACACTGAAGAGTTACTGAAAGAGGATGGTTGGAAGGTAAAAAAATTCTATGGATATGACAACAAACAAGACCCCGTGCTGACAACAAACACTCCCTATCTTTTGGATGACCCAAACAGTGACTATAAAATAGCAAGAGGATCCATCGGAAATATCCTCGCCCATTGGATGCTATGGAAAGCCTTGGAACATTTTGGGGAAGATCAGTATTACCACGTAATGGAAGATGACGTTCGATTAAGATACAACTGGCGAGAGAATCTAGGCGTGGCTATGGAATCCGTGCCAACAGATTGGGACATGATTTATGCGGGTAGCTGTTGTATGAAAATGGCATTACAACCGCACGTAAAAAATAATGTCTACAAAGGATGCCCCTTGTGTACCCATTGGTATATGGTAAAACATAAGGCTCTCAAAACTTTGATCGAAACGAACAGCTCCGCTTGGGGTCCAATCGACATACAAATAAATAGATCAACTGCCCCAAAGCTGAACATTTATTCAATCCTGCCAAGAATTGCAGACCAATACAACACAGACTTAGGAGAGTCATATTAGAAATTTATCATGGCTACAATAGGAAAACCGACCTACAGATGGGCAGACATCGCCAAGTATTTCCCGAAGGGCTGGGACTACGTCACCGCCTTCCAGAAAACAACAGAACAATGCATAAAACTAAAACTAATAAAACGTAATGATAAGACCAAGCAGCCTAAAATATATTGAGATCTGCTCTGATTTCGAGCAGCCAGAACAAACCGAAGTCCACCCAGTTACCGAGGCAGGAAGCCGACTCCATGAAGCAATGGAAACCGGTAACTTGGCCAAGATCGAGGAGGACGAAATGTGGATGTATGAGCGTGGCTGTCAGGCAAGGACCGACCTGATGACCGATGTGTTCGGTGACGCGGAATCTACCGTCCACAAGGAACTGATCCTGAAAATCGCCGGGGAATACGCCGGGATGGTCGATCACTTTGCCCTGAACGACAAGGTAGGTTTGTTGATTGATTACAAGTTCGGATTCCACAAGGTGGATGACCCAGACGTAAACATTCAGTTTCAAGACTACACCCTGAAACTCTTCGACAAGTTCCCCCAAGTGGACACCATTGTCGTGGCGATGATCGCACCTCGTCGGGACGAGGTCACCCGCCACACCTACACCCGCGCCGATGTATCGACCCTTCGTAACAGAACCAAGATGGTTCAGGAACGAGCTGGGACCGGCCAACGCAAAGCATCGACAAACTGCCAGTATTGCAGTCACATCGGAACCTGCCAAGAAGCCTACAGCAAATTCGCTGCGGCCAAACACCAAGCGGACCTGTTACCAACGATACGACCTGACTGGGATCTGTCGCAGCCAATGGATCTGGAAAAAGCTCTCGACCTGCGGCCCATCGTGAAAAAGTTCCTGGATCAATGGGACAAGGCTGTTGCATCCAGTGCCAAGCAGCTTTTGGAAGAGGGCTATCAAGTAGGTAACTACTACCTGCAACAACGGGCAGGTCGAAAGCAAGTGGTGGATATTGATCTGATCAGGGAAAAGGCAGCGGGACAGGGGGTCAGACCAAAGGACTTCGACAAGTGCCTCACCCTCAGTCTGACGTCACTTGGTAACCTCGTCAAGGACACTGCACCCAAGGGCAAGAAAACCCGGCACTGGGATGAGTTCCTTAGTTCCTGCGCCACTGCAATCGAGCAGTCTGAACCAACGGAAGTCATCGCTAAACGAAAATGATACTTACCGAAGGGCAGTTGGTGGTCCTGCAAAACAGCACCACTTGGATCGACGAGGAGATAAGTCAGTTTGAGCAGCCAGACACTGTTGAAGAAGTCAGGGAATTATTCCACCAACTATTGGTCCCGCTACTCGTCGCAATCGATATACCGGTAAGTCAGCATGCCGAATGCGTAGATTTTGTAGCCTCAATAATGTCCGAGGCTATACAACAAAAACAACAAGAAGAAAGTAATACAGCATGGAATTAGATCTATCTAATAAGAACACAGAACTCGCAACACAATCCGACACCGAATGTTACATGACTGGAGACTGGGGTAAAGAGGACGTATCCATCCCACGTTTGTCATTGGTTCAGGCAGTCAGTAATATGGAGGAATTTGAGAACGGATCCTTCGTGTATGATCGCCAGGTTCAGATTGGTAAGAAGTTTGAGACGCACACAGTGTATGTGCTTAGTATGCACAAATACTATGAGGAGGATGTCAAGTATGGCAGCGACGACATGCCACGACGCTGGAACTCCGAGCAGGATGCTCGCGCCGACGGAGCTGTTCTGAAATGGGAGGACAGCGATGGGGCAAAGTTTAGCCCACGATGTGACCTAGTTATGCTGGTTCCAATTGACTTGGAACACGCTCACTACGATTTCAACGGACAAGGGTATGTCAAATGTATCTACACATTCAAGGCCACGGCATACAACAACGCCAAACGGATCTTCACCGCAACCAACGGTAAAAACGCCGGTGGTATTCCGTATGCACTGACATGGGCCTTGTCTTCCGAGCAGAAGGACAACGGGAAAAACAAATGGTATGCGCCTGTCGTGACCAACCAAGGTGCATCAGACGCAAAAGTCCGTGAGTGGATTGAAAACGAGGTTATCTGATGAAAACATACGCCATCGATACGGAGACATACTATGATAAAAATGTCTCAGTGAAAGAACTCGGTGCCGAGGCATACACTCGTCACCCAGGCTACTACTGCGGTATGGTCAGCATCGTAGGACCAGATGTCCGTTTCGTTGGCAAACCCCAAGACGCCCCTTGGAATAAACTCCGGGGGGCGACTTGGGTCGCCCATAACGTCCAGTTCGACCGTTGGGTGATCAATCGTCTGTGGGATCAAGGAGTGATACCCGACGACGTGCGCCCTTCCAAATGGCGGGATACAACTGCTATCCCGGCTTACCTACAAGTAAGTAGGGATCTAGGTAACGCAGCTAAGGTGCTTCTAGGTAAAGCACCTGACAAAACCGTCCGCACACAAATGTCAGGGAAACACTTCGATCAGTTGACACCGGAACGATACCAGATCCTGTGTGACTACGCCCTGACAGACTCAGAATTGTGCTACGAGTTATACACAAAGTTTCATAATAAACTCCCACAGGACGAGTGGGACTTGGCCGATTTGACAGTCGAGCAGGGTGATTTCGGAGTGCAGATCAACACCAGACTGCTGGAGGATTACCTGGCAACCGTGCAAACCCATCAGATCCAGTTGCTCGATCAAATCCCTTGGAGAGCCGATAAACCAGCTCTCAGCCAAGCAGCCCTTCGCACCCAGCTATGTGCTGATGGTGCAGGTAACCTTCCTAAAACCACCAGTGCCGATGATCCTGTGTGGTCGCAGTGGAGCCAACAGAATGCCGACAGATTTCCATACATGGAAGCGTTCGTGCAGCTACGCCGCCTGAACAAACACCTATCTACCCTCCAAACGATCCAGAACCGGTTGGACACAGGCGGCGTGCTGCACTTCTCTATGAAATACTGCGGCGCACGGGTAACAGGTCGCTGGGCCGGTGACGCTGGGATCAACATGCAAAACCTGACCAAGGGGGAGTTGTTCGGAGCATCCGTCCGTGATCTGTTCGTTCCTAGGGACGGCCATAAGTTCATTATTGCCGACCTATCCAACATCGAGCCTCGATGCGCCGCCG
>Ga0222719_10001833_pt1 | contig 20107 bp, 20 predicted proteins | sample C33_34DmetaG_FD_165039 | JGI IMG/M metagenome (GOLD analysis project Ga0222719, IMG submission 165039) | Estuarine water microbial communities from San Francisco Bay, California, United States - C33_34D | ecosystem: Environmental > Aquatic > Marine > Unclassified | place: USA: California... | reverse complement strand
GACAGGGATCGTTTAAGAGCTGTGTTGATGCATTAAATGCCATAAATGGTTTAGTAGAGACACTAAATGAGTTTACAGTCACTAATAAAAAACCTCTTCTTGGAATTTGTGTTGGTTTACAGATGTTCGCAGATCTTGGATATGAAGAAACTAAAACAAAAGGGCTTGGTTGGATTTCAGGAAAAGTTTCAAAGATTGATAATCAAAATAATAAATTCAAACTTCCACACATTGGTTGGAACGAAATTAATATTGTTAAAGAAAGCAAGATTTTTGAGGGCATAAAAAATAAATCACATATGTATTTTGTACACAGCTATGAATTTATTCCAGATGATAAAAGTGTAATTTCAGCAACAACAGATTATTCATCAAATATTGTTTGCTCAGTTGAAAAAGAAAATATCTTTGGAACTCAGTTTCACCCTGAAAAAAGTGATAAATTAGGACTTAAAATCATAGAAAATTTTTTAAATTTATAAATATGAAAATATTTCCAGCTATAGATATTAAGGACAAAAAATGTGTAAGATTAATTAAAGGGGACTTTAATAATAAAACTGAATATGAAATATCACCAGTTGATCAAGCTGGTAAATACAAAGATCATGGCTTTAAAAATTTACATATTGTTGATTTAGATGGCGCCTTAACAGGAGAGACAGTTAACCTGGATATTATTAAAGAAATAGTTCATAAATTTGATTTAAAAATTGAAGTAGGTGGAGGCGTTAGAAGCATTGATAGTATTGAAAAATATATAAATGTAGGAGTTGAAAAAGTTATTTTAGGAAGCGCAGCTATAAAAAATAAAAATTTTTTAAAAGAAGCATGTCAAAAATTTCCAAACAAAATTGCCTTAGGTCTAGATGCTAAAGATGGATACTTGTCGGTTTCAGGATGGAAAGAAAATTCTAATCAATTGACTTTAGATTTTTTAAAAGAAGTAAACGATTATGGTGCAAGCAGATTAATCTATACAGACATAAATAGAGATGGCACTAAAGAAAGTCCTAATTTTGAAGAAACAACTAATGTTGCAAATGTATCTAATTGCCCGGTAATTATTTCAGGAGGGGTATCTTCAATTGACGACATTAAAAAAGCAAAAGGTTTAAAAAATATTGAAGGAATAATAGTTGGTAAGGCTATTTATGATGGTGATATTAAATTGGAAGAATTAGTAAAAGAATTAGATGCTTAAAAATAGAATTATACCCTGTTTAGATGTTAAAAATGGGAGAGTTGTTAAAGGAATTAACTTTGTAGATTTAAAGGATGCCGGTGATCCAGTTGAGCAAGCTAAAATTTATAGTGATGGTGGTGCTGATGAGATTTGTTTTTTAGACATTACTGCTTCCAATGAAAATAGAGACACAATATATGATGTGGTTGAAAGAACGTCTAAAAAATGTTTTGTGCCGTTAACGGTTGGGGGTGGGGTTAGAGGAGTCGAGGATATTAATAAATTATTAAATTGTGGTGCAGATAAAGTTTCAATCAATACTGCGGCAGTTCAAAGCCCTGAAATGATAATTGAAAGTTCAAAAAAATTTGGATCACAGTGTATTGTTGTTGCAATAGATGCTAAAAAAAATGGCGATAAATGGGAGGTTTTTACTCATGGTGGAAGAAACAACACAAATATAGATGCAATAGAATTTGCAAAAAAAATGGAAGATAATGGAGCAGGAGAATTATTAGTTACTTCTATGGATAGAGATGGCACCCAAATTGGTTATGATAATGATTTAATGTTTAAAATATCTTCAACAGTTAACATACCCATAATTGCCTCTGGCGGAGTAGGTAACCTGGATCACCTTGTGGATGGTATTAGGCTTGGCAATGCTAGCGCTGTACTAGCAGCTTCAATTTTTCATTACGGAACACATTCAATTAATGAAGCTAAACAATATTTGAATTCAAAAGGAATTCCCGTTAGGATTTAAAGATGTCAGAAAATCTATTAAATTTAGTAAATACAATTAGAGACAGAAAAAATAAGGATGAAGATAAATCTTATACTTCATCATTATTATCAGGTGGCCTGTCAAAATGTATAGATAAAATGGAAGAAGAATTTGATGAACTAAAAGAGGCCCTAAATGATAAATCTAATATAGTCCACGAAGCAGCAGATACAATTTATCATATATTGGTCACACTTGAGGCTGCTGATATTAAGTTTGAAGACGTCTTAAAAGAGTTGGAAGGCAGAAAAAAACAATCAGGTATTGAAGAAAAGAATAATAGATAATGAGTTACGACAAAAATAATATTTTTGCAAAAATTTTGAGAAAAGAAATTCCTTGTAAAAAAATATTTGAAAATGAATATGTCCTTTCTTTTCATGATATAAGTCCTCAAAAAAAAATACATGCACTAGTTATTCCAAAAGGTGAGTACATTGATTTAGATGATTTTAATGCTAGAGCTTCAGATCAAGAGATAATTGCATTAAGTAAAGCTATTTCAGAAGTTTCGAAAATATTAAATATCTCAACAGACACAGGTAAAGGTTATAGAGCTTTAACAAATTTGAGTGAAGATGGCGGTCAAGAGGTTCCACATTTACACTTCCATTTATTTGGAGGAGAAAAAGTTGGAAAAATGGTTGTGTGACAGAAAAAATTTATCGAAGTTATTTAGAGATAAGATCTCTAGATGAATTAAAAGAAGTTAAGAGGCCTGCAGAGAATTATTCTGTAGAGCTTGTAGAACCAAAAGATTTTCAATTAAATAAATTTTTTTACAAATCCATTGGTAAGAATTGTCAATGGATTGATAGACTTATTTGGACAGATTTAAAATGGACAGATTATGTTTCTAATGATCAGTTATTTACATACATTCTTAAAGATAAAGGTGAAATAGCTGGCTATTTTGAACTGTTATTTAATAAACAAAGCAAAGAAGCTGAAATTGCTTATTTTGGAATTTTAGAAGAATATTTTGGAAAAAAATTAGGAGGATATTTATTAAGTGAGGCAATTAAATGCTCATTTAATATGGGTGGTGTAAGAGTTTGGCTTCACACTTGTTCTCTAGATCACAAAAATGCGTTAAAAAATTATCTAGCTAGAGGTATGAAAAATTTTAAGTCTGAAACCTTAATTAGATGATTAATTATTTTCAGGTAATTTAAAAATATTTCCATCTATCTCTTGGTTTTTTTTGATAGAAGAAATAAATGTTATTGATAAATTTTGATAAATATCTTTAGTTTGCCATCCAATCAAATTTAAATCTTTCTTATCAAAAAAAATATTAATTTCATTATTATTCTCAAAAATTTTAAAATTTAAATACTTATTGTCGATATCCCTTGGTTCCAGTTTTTCTATCTTAGAAATTAGATATTCTTTATCTAGTAAAAATTCTAAAGGAGTTTTGTTAAGTGGGTAACGATAATAACTTCCTTTATTATTAGTCTCAATAACTAAAGAACTTCCATTTGAAACTAAAATTTTTTTATTAGCATTATTGTATACACAAAAAATTTTTTTAGGATATTCAATGATACATTTTCCATCTTCACTTTTATCATTAATGGTTTGTTTGAAATTAAAATTTAAATTATTAGTAAGTTTCATTTGCGAAATTATTTTATCTTTTGGGGATGAGTTGCCTGGAAGATAAAAACTGAAAAACAATAAGATGATTATTACTTTAAGCATTAAAGCACATCTCTTTTACCAACATGATTAGCTTTACTCACAACCCCGTCAGCTTCCATCATATCAATAATTCTTGCAGCTCTATTATACCCTATTTGCAATTTTCTTTGTAAAAATGAAGTAGATGCCTTGCCCTCTGATTTAATGATATCAAGTGCAGCCTGGTACAACTCATCTTTATCTCCAGAGCTAGAAGTTTCTCCACTCAATTCTTTCTCATCAGCGAAATTTAGGATTTCATCTATATAATCTGGCTCTGCTTGACTTCTTAAATAATTATTAACTTTTTCAATTTCAGTTTCAGATACAAATGGAGCATGAATTCTAACGATCCTATTTGCTGAAGACATATAAAGCATATCTCCCTTGCCAAGTAGTTGCTCTGCACCTTGTTCGCCTAAAATTGTTCTACTATCTATTTTTGAGGTTACCTGAAAAGATATTCTGGTTGGAAAATTTGCTTTAATAGTTCCTGTAATAACATCAACACTTGGTCTTTGTGTGGCCATTATAATGTGAATTCCAGCAGCTCTTGCCATTTGTGATAATTTTTGAATATAATTTTCTATTTCTTTACCAGCAACAAGCATTAGGTCAGACATTTCATCTACTACAACAACAATATAGGGCATAGCCAAAGTATGCTTAGCATTATAGCCATCAATATTACGAACTCCTTCTTTGGTCATAAGTCGGTATCTATTTTCCATCTCTTTAACAACCCAACCTAAGACAGAAGCAGCTTTTTTTGCCTCAGTAATCACAGGACACAATAAGTGAGGTATGCCTTCATAGGTTGATAGTTCAAGCATTTTAGGATCGATGAGTATGAACTTACATTTGTCTGGTGTGTGCCTGTAGAGTAACGACAAGATAATAGTATTTATACAAACAGATTTACCTGATCCAGTAGTTCCAGCAATTAATAAATGAGGCATAGAAGCTAAGTCTCCAACAATAGGAACACCAGAAATGTTCTTGCCAAGTGCAATTGGTAATCGAATATCTTTTTTATTAAAATCAGAGTTAGAGAGTATTTCACTTAAATAAACATTCTCACGACTAGAATTTGGAAGCTCTATACCGATGGTGCTACGTCCTGGAATAGTAGCAATTCTTGCAGATTCAGAGCTAGTATTCCGAGCAATATCATCTGAAAGATTAATAATTTTTGATACTTTAACACCTGCTGCTGGCTCAAATTCATTTAGTGTTACTACAGGGCCATGACTAACCTTCTTTATATCCCCACTAACCCCAAAATCTAATAAGATTTTTTCTAAAAATTCACTATCAATATAATCTTCATCTTTTAGTTTTCCCCTATCTTTTTGTGTTGGGATTTTAAGTAAGTCGATAGTAGGTAGTTTGAAGCGAATTTTTTTACTTGGAGATTTATTTTCACTTTTTATAAAAGGTAAATCTTCTTGAATTAAATTTGTAATTTCTTCTTGTGGTATAAATTCACTAATTATCTCATTTTCATTAGTATAACTCTTTTCTTTTTTTATAAAGATTAATTTAAAAAGTTTTTTTATTAATTTATAAAAATAAATAATTTTAAAATGAATACTAATTAAAAATAAAACTAAAATAATTAAAATTAAAAAGTAATAAGAAATTTGAGAATTAATATTAATTAAAGAAGTTAAAAAAGTTGTTTCTAAATATTTTCCAATAAAACCACCATTTCCATTAATATAAAGGTTGAAGGCAGTAGGGTAAAAAAAAGAAAAAAATAAAGAACCAAATGAAGAATAAAGAACTGAATAAAAAATACTTTCAAATATCAAAAAAATTTTCTTATTCAGAACTATATTTATGCCAGAAAATATGAGCGTAAATGGAATTAATAAAGAAATGAGTCCAAAGGTTTGAAAAAAAAGATCAGCTGTGTAACTTCCATTAAAACCAAGCAAATTTTTAATTTCTGTATTATCTGGGAAAATAAAATTAGGGTCATCGGGAGAAAAAGTTGCAAGGGAAACCAACAAAAGAAGACCAATTATAACAAAAGCAATTCCAGCAGTTTCTATAATTCTGTTTATACCGAAATTAATTGTATTGTTGGCTAATTTTTTAAATTCCATAAATAAATGAGTCTAATTAATCACTTTGTATCATCTAATTTTTATTGTTAAAATTAAAATTATTATGAATGTTTGTATTATTGGTGAAGGTCTAACTGCTCTATCTTTAGCTAAAAGCCTTATAAATAAAAAAATAAATGTTCATTATTATTATAAGAGTAAAAATAGTAATTTTTCCTCCAATAGAACAATAGGAATATCCAAAAGTAATTTTGAATTTTTCAAAGAAAAAATTTTTCAAATTTCAAAAAATAATTACTGGAAAATAAATAGAATAGAAATTTATACTGATAAAATTGATACAGAAAATTTATTAAAATTTGAAAATGATAAAAATGATCTATTTTATATTATAAAAAATGATGAGCTTCTAAAATCGTTAAATAGTAACCTTATTAAAAATAAATTTTTTAAAAAAATAATATTAAGCAAAAATATAAATGAGGAGTTTTTAAATAAAAAAGGATATGATTTAATAATAAATTGTGATGCAAATAATTTTTTAGCGAAAAAGTACTTTACAAAAAAAATTAGTAAAAATTATTATAATCTTGCTTATACCACTATTTTAAAACATAAAAAAATAGAGAATAATACAGCAACTCAAATTTTTACAAAGCAAGGTCCAATTGCATTTTTACCAATCTCTAGCACCGAAACATCTGTAGTATACTCAATGGATATTAAGAATAAAAAATTTGATAATAGCGATGTAATAGATTTAATTAATAAAAATAACCCCAAATATCTAATTAACAAAATTGATAAATTAAATAGTTTTGAGTTGAGTTCTTCAAATTTAAGAAACTATTATCATAAAAATATCTTAGCTTTTGGAGACATGCTTCACAGAGTGCACCCATTAGCAGGACAGGGATTTAATATGACAATACGAGATCTTAGAATTCTAACTAAAATTATTGAAGACAAAATTGAATTGGGTATGCAATTAGATTCACAAATATTTGATGAATTTGAAAAAAAAACGAAGGATAAAAACTTTGTTTTTTCTAAAGCCATAGACTTAATTTATGAATCTTTCAATTTAGATAAAAAAGTTCAAAATAAAAGCTTTAGCAAAATTATTAAAAACATTGGAAAAAATAAAAATCTAAATAATTATTTTATTAAACTAGCTGATGTAGGAATAAATTTTTAAGTCTACTGAATAGTTGTATTGTGAAAATCATCAAAACTGTAAGTACTCAGTATTTCAGAAATTTTATCTTTTCTTGCTTCTAAATTCTTACTTTCTAATAAAATTTGTTTCTCTTCTAGTGAAAAAGGAGATGCCATTGCTAGAGCATTTATCGTTTCATTCAAATCTTGTTTCTCTAAAGATTTCCAATTTATAATATATCCTTTTTTTTCAAATAATAATTTTAAATCTTTAAATATTGGCTCTAGATCAGAAAGTTTTAATTTCTTTTTTTCAGAAGTTAAATCTAGCTCAAAATTATCATAAGTAGTTTCGCAAATACGATAAGGTTTTGAACTTTTAATTTCTTTAGTTACTTCAAACCGCGTTATACCATTTAGATCAATCATATATCTGCCATCTGATGTATCTTTAAAATTGGTTATTTTACCTAAACAGCCAACCTTATGAAGACCAGGGATTGAACTATCATCATTATTTTTTGGTTGAATCAAACCAATCATCTTGTTTGTTTTCATACTATCATTAATCATTTCAATATATCTTGGTTCAAATATATTTAATGGAACTGTTGTATGAGGAAATATAATAAAGTTACTTAATGGAAATACAGGGATAGTTTTTGGTAAATCTTGTTTTTTCATTCTTTCTTTTAGCAAATTTTTGAAAATCTATATACCAATGAAACACTTTATTATTGATTGAACTAAAAAAACCATCTATTTATAGTGTCTTTTATAAGCGGGTCTAGCTCATTGGTAGAGCGAATCGTTGCCAACGATTAGGTAGAGGGTTCGATTCCCTTGACCCGCTCCAAAATTTTAAAACATATTAATCAATGAGTGATTTACTTAATAAGAAATGTGTACCATGTGAGGGTGGAATTTTACCTTTTGATATTAGTGAAATTCATAAATATCAAAAAAAAGTTGATGGTTGGGATGTTAAAAAAAATACAAAAGAAATATATTTTTTAGAGAAAAATTTTATTTTTAAGAATTTTGTTAATAGTCAAAATTTTATAAATAAAGTTGGTGAAATATCTGAAAATGAAAATCATCATCCAGATATTTCTTTTGGTTGGGGATATGCTAAAATTATAATTACTACTCATGCTATTGAAGGATTGTCAGAAAATGATTTTATTTTAGCAGCAAAAATTGATCAAATTTTTAATGTCTAAAATGTCTTGTTTTAGAGAAAACTAAAATAGTACCAGTTTGGTTTGCAAATTTTATTATCTCCTTATCTCTAATTGATCCAGAAGGCTGTATTACAGCTGAAACTCCTGATTGTACTAATTTTTCAATACCATCAACAAATGGAAAAAATGCATCAGAGGCTGCCACAATATCTTCTTTTAAGTTTTGAAATTTATTCATTTTATCTATAGCAATTTGACAGCTATCAAGTCTACTAGGTTGCCCTGAGCCAATACCAACGGTTGCTTCTTGGCTTGCAAGAACAATTGCATTTGATTTTACATATCTACAAACATTAAATGCAAAAATTAAATTTTTTAATTGAGATTTATTTGGTATTAGTTTTGAAACAACTTTGAAATCTTTAGGTTCAAAAACTTTTAAATCCTCAGATTGTGTTAATATAGATTCATTCACAGAGCCAAATCTAATTAAATCTTTCATCATAAATTCTGATGCATCAATAATTCTTATATTTTTTTTCTTTTTTAAAATTTTTAAAGCATCAGCTTGAAAACCATTAGCAATGATAACCTCTAAGAAAATTTTATTAAGCTCCAATGCTAGAGTTTTATTTATTTTGAAATTACAAGAAACTATTCCTCCAAAAGCGCTAACTGGATCAGAAGCAAGAGCCAATTTATAACTTTTCAAACTATTTTTATTAATCGAAACACCACAAGGATTAGCGTGTTTAACTATAACGGTTCCGGAGTTTTTTGGTAAAGATTTTGATATTGTTAATGCAGAAAAAATATCATTATAATTATTATAACTTAACTGCTTACCATGAATTTGTTTAATATTAAGATTTTGAGTTTTAGAATAAATTGCAGCTTCTTGATGTGGATTTTCACCGTATCTTAATTTTTCAATTAAATTTCCATAAATAATTTTTTTTTTGGGAAAATTGTTTTTTTTAATTTTATTAAAATAGTTAGAAATTACAGCATCATAATAAGCTGTTTCAGAAAAGGCCTCTAAAGACATCTTTTCTCTAAATTCAATAGATGTTGATCCCTTATTATTTTCTAATTCATTAATTAAGGTTTCATATTGATCTGAGGATGTAATAACAGTAACATCGTTATAGTTTTTGGCAGCTGCCCTAACCATAGTGGGACCTCCAACATCAATATTCTCTATTATTTTTGAATGATTGGTTGTTTGATCTAAAGTTTTTTCAAAAGGATAAAAGTTAACAATAACAAGGTCAATTTCATCATATTGATTAGCTTTTAGTTCTTTAGTGTGAGATTTGTCGTTTCTTTTACTTAATATACCAGCATGAATTTTTGGGTGTAGCGTTTTAACTCTTCCACCAAGAATTTCTGGTGAACCAGTATACTCTGAAACTTCTTGGCATTTAAATTTAAGTTTCTTTATTTCTTTAAAGGTGCCTCCAGAGCTAATTAATTCAATTTTGTATTTCGCTAAAACTCTTAAAAGACTGCCTAAATCTTTTTTATCAGATACTGAAATAAGAGCTTTTTTTATTTTTTTCATTATAATTTTGTGATTTCCCATCTTATAGTTTGATTTTCTTCATTAGTCATTCCTGAAATAAATATATTTTGATTATTTGTAAAAGAATTTTTTTCTCCAAAATATAACCCTTCTTCAATATTTATCTTAGAATTTTCTGAGCTAAATTTCCAACCTTCTCCATCAAGATCAATAAGTATTGATTTTTCATCTTGAGTTTTCATTAATCGAATATTTGGCTCCAAATGAAATCTAATATCAAATTTTAAGTTTTTAATACCCTTGTTAGAAATAATTTTATCATGGCCAATGAATTTTAATTGTTCTGGGTAAAATTCTATTTCTCGATCATGAACAATACCAAGTGGTTTTGAATAGCCATCATGAGAAGCATTAATTTTCCAATAATTTTTTTCAAATACTACTTTTTTTTTTAATATTCTTAATTCTTGATTAATTTTAGATTTTTTACCTCTTACTTTGTTAAAATTACAAGAGGATTTATCATCTAAAATTAGTGTGCTATGGACTGCGCTTGACTTAGATATCTCATTTAATTGATGATCAATTTTTTGAAAATAACCACAATTACTAATTAATTTTTTATTATTTGATATAATCTCAAAAGATAAAGCACCAGCTTGATAATCTGAAGATAATTTTTTATTTGGGCTCGATCCAATATCCATTATTAAAGAATTTTTTTTATTATTAAGGACAACATAGCCACCCAGCTCATTATTTTGATTTTTAAAATTATATCCAAGTCTTTTTAAATAAAGGTCAAAATTATGGTTATTTGTTTTATGATTACCATTAAAGAGAAAATCTATTTTATTGTTTTGCCAAATAAAAGCGTAAGCCTGACCTAAATAATATATATTTTCATTTATAAAATCTGGTATTTCATTTTGAGATTCTTTGAACCATTCCCTAATTAATATAAAATATTTTAAGTAAAAACTTAACTGTCTAATATTCCTTGATTTTGGAAAGCCATCATTATCCAATGAATATTTGGCTAATTTTTTTAGTAAACTTAACCCAGTATTTAAATAATTATTATTTTGAGGGTACGATAGACCAGTTAAAATGATAGCTGCACACCCTATAATTTTATTATCGATTAATTCAGAGGTTTCAATTTCATTAATAAGGTGATTGATCTGCTTCTTTATAGTGCCGTTAAACTTGTCTTTATAATCTATATTGCCATCTTCATAGGTAAGCCTAGAATTTGAAATCCAAGCTATTATTCTTTTTCCAATTATATCAATTTTCCAATTTTTAGAGTTGTACCTGTCATTTGTATTAATCCATTGATTAATGACATTTTGAGTATCTTTTTTTGAAGATCTAAGATCTAGGCTAAATAGCCAAAAAAAACTGTTTAAATTTTGTTGGTCTTTTTCTTTTAAATTTGGATTATCCCAAATTTCATTTAACGAATAATTTTCTATGTTAATCTTTTTTTTATCATATTTTATAAGGCCATCTAACAAGCTAGGGCTTGGCTGATATTCTAGTAACTCAATAGAAGAGGGTGTAATTTTTTTATTATATAGATAGGAGTTTAAATAAAAGTGACGAATTTTTTTTTTAATAAGCCTAAATGAATTGTTTAAAATCATTATTCTAACTTGATTTTAAAAGGTCTATATTTTTTTTTATATCTCCATTGTTATTTTTAAATATAGTTGTCCCAGAAACTAAAATATTTGCTCCAGCTTCTATTGCTAGTTTATTATTATCAAAATTGATTCCACCATCAATCTCGATATCAAAATCTATATTTTTTTGATCTCTTATTTTTTTTAATTCTTTAATTTTTTCTAAAACTTCTGGCATAAATTTTTGTCCTCCAAATCCAGGGTTTACGCTCATAATTAGAACTAAATCTATCTCATTTAATAAGTCAGTTATTAAATTAATTTTACTTTCTGGATTTAAAGAAACCCCCACTTTTTTTCCTAAACTTTTAATATGTTCAATAGAGACTGCTAAATTTTCAGTTGCTTCTGGGTGTATAGTAATAATATCTGCACCTGCGTCTGCATAATCTTTAATATACTTATGCACGGGTGAAATCATTAAATGAACATCAAATGGTAGTTTTGTAAATTTTCTTAATGATTTTATGATTGGTGGACCCATGGTTAAATTAGGAACAAAATGACCATCCATCACATCCACATGGATCATATCTGCACCACCTTCTTCAAGTCTTTTTATTTCATTTCCTAATTGACTAAAGTCAGCAGATAAAATTGAAGGAGATATTTGTATTTTTTTCATTGATTACTAGTTTACTAGTATCAATTTTAAATAAAAATAAAATTATTTTTTACCAAATAGGTCATATATTAACCTAGAAATTTCACTATCTAGTGGAAAAGAAAGCATTCCCATTTCTCCATAACCAAGAACTAGGGGCATTAGATAAAATCTCACCATAAATATAAACCATGCCACATAAAGTGGAATAAAAATTGGAATTAGAAAAGAGGGAGTAATAAATTTAAATAAATTTAAAACTGGATTAGTTAACTTTACGAAAATTTTCATGAAAAAAAACTCAGAATCTTCCCTTTGAAAAAGGTTCATTGCAGATCTACCGATCAGTGTATACATCACTAATCCTAGAGCATAATCAATAACATAGATGTAAGTAGGTATTTCCATTTTTAGAATTTTTTTAAGGATAATAAGGGGGCAATAAAAATTGCCCCCTTAAATTAATTATTATTTTTGACCAAGAACGGTTTTACCAACTGGTATACGTGTCTCGTCAAGCATAGCGCTAATCGCTTTTGCTTCAGCATCATTTTTGTAAGTCATCATACTTACTATAACCATAAGTATTAGACAAACAGGTGCTCCAATGATTCCAAAACGTAAGTGATCAATACCTAACCAAGGTGTTTGAGCCATAAATTTAGGCCCAACATAGATTAGATAAGCTGTACCTGCAGTAAGACCACCGATCATACCAGCAATTGCACCTTGTCTTGTTGCTTTTTTCCACCATACACCAAGTACAAGTGGGAAGAACAATCCAGACATTGCAAAATCAAAGGCCCAAGCAACGGCACCAAGGATACTAGTTAATCTCATTGAGGCAACAAATGCTCCAGCTGCTCCAATTACGATTAGAAGTGCACGTGCTACGATCAGTCTCTTTTGAACGTCTGCTTTTGGATCAATGATTTTAAAGTATAAATCATGTGATAAAGCATTCGCAATCGCAAGAACCAAACCATCTGCAGTTGACATAGCAGCAGCCATACCACCCGCAGCAACAAGTCCAGAGATAACATATGGTAGACCAGCAACTTCAGGAGTTGCTAATACTACTACTCCAGTTCTCATAAACCATTCATTTAACTGAAGAATTCCATCTCCGTTAAAGTCAGCTATGAATACTTGTTTGGCAGCAGTCCAATCCTGAACCCATTGAATAGCTTGTACATCGGCAATTGACTTACCAATAATACTAGTAGCTAAGTTTGGATCCATTAATTGTAACTTGGATAGAGTCGCTAACATTGGCGCTGAAGAGTAAAGTAAGAAGATAAAAAATAGCGACCAAGCTACTGATTTTCTTGCAGACTTAACTGACGGCGTTGTAAAGTATCTCATTAGAATATGAGGTAAAGAAGCTGTTCCTACCATCATACAAATAACTAATGAAATAAACTTCCATGCAGCCATTCCACCAGCAGGTACACCAGCGTGAGAATTAGAAATTGAACTTAATCCTCCCGGTACACCAGCAGCTTTTAGGTCTGCAGCAGCGTTTTTAACTAAACCAAATTGTGCTTCAAGTTCACCTAATCTGGCAACTTCATCACCTAACATTAAGTGAGGGAATGGATTGCCTAACTTGGCACCCATCCAGAAAACAGGCAATAAGTACGCAACGATCAATACGATGTACTGAGCAACCTGAGTCCAGGTAACCGCTCTCATACCACCTAACATTGAACACATTAAAATACTTATTAGACCAACCCAGACACCCAATTCAAAAGGTACTCCAAGCGCTCTAGAAGCAATAGTTCCTGTAGCGTTAATTTGAGCCGTCACATAAGTGAAAGATGCTAATACTAGAACAACTACAGCACAAAACCTTGCAAGGTTTCCACCATATCTTGTTCCAATAAAGTCTGGCACAGTATAACAACCGAATTTACGTAAGTACGGTGCTAGTAGTGAAGATACTAAAATGTAACCCCCAGTCCAACCGACTAAGAATGCCATATAAGTATAACCACCAAAGTAAATACCACCAGCCATAGCAACAAACGAAGCACCTGACATCCAGTCAGCTGCAGTCGCCATACCATTAAATACTGTTGGCACTTGACGTCCAGCAACATAATATGCATCTACTTGTACAGTTCTAGATAACCACCCAATAAGAGCGTAAATAAAAACCGTAAAAGCTACAAACATAATACCTATCGTCTTAGCCGTCATCCCAGCTTGTTCAGCTATAGCCATCAAAATGATGAATGCAGCAAAACCACCTGTATAAAGACCGTAGATTTTAGGTAAATTATCTATAAATTTTCCCTTCATTAATTGTCCTCCCTTTCGGCAAAACCAAACTCTTCGTCAATAGCTTCCTGTTTGTTTGCAAACCAAAACAGAATAATAACGAATGCAAGTAGAGAACCTTGTGCACACATATAGTATGCTAAAGGGTATCCCAAGAAACTTGCAGAGTTTAAACTTTCACCAAACATGAAAATGACGTAACCGAAGAAAAACCACAAAGCTAATGTAATAAACATAAGCCCTCTGGTTTTATCCCAATGTTTTTCTTTGTTTGACATATTTTTTCTCCCTATAGTTTAAAGAAAAACCATACTTAAAATACAAATAGAAGTGAAGCCCCAAAAAAGACCGTATTGGGGCTATTTTTTAACTATAAAACAACTATAATTAGAAAAAATGCCTACAAAAGAAAGATTAAAACTAAAAGATTTGAAACTTGGATATTTTAAAGAATATTTTGCACCATTATTTAATCTATTTAAACCTAAGAAAAAAATTTCAAACATTAGCGATTTACAAGATTTCATTCACAAAAAATCTGCCTGGATAACTCAAATGACACTTTATGGTTATCTAAAAACCAGAATGGGAGCAAAATATATTTTAATGTTTGAAAGTGAAATTTTTTTAAAATCAGTTGATAAAGCAAAATGGAATATTTATATGGTGTCCATTCAAGACCTCACTTTATTTGTCCTATCTTATTTAAAAGCAGCCCAAATATTTGATGCAACAGAAAAAGTAAAAGAAATTTTTAAGGAAATTTTAGATGCAGAAGGTGAAAACAAACTTCCCTTAGATATTAGAGAAAAAGCTGAGAAAGATTTTGCTGAACGATTGAATAAGATCAATTGGCTAACTCATCACAAATCTTTACCATTCAATGATAGTGCTTTAGCCCTATATCATTGGTCTCCAGTTGCTGATGAATTAAAAACTTTAGATAGAAAGATAGTATTAAATTCTATGATATTAAAGTGGGATAATATTGAAAAAGAATTTAAAGAATTAATTAATTTTTAGATATTTTTTCTATTATCAACTAAGCTTTGCACAACGCTTGGATCAGCTAAAGTTGTAGTATCCCCTAATTGGTCATGTTCATTAGCTGCAATTTTTCTTAAAATTCTTCTCATAATTTTTCCAGACCTTGTTTTTGGAAGACCAGGTGAGAAATGAATAATGTCAGGTGTCGCTAGTGCACCGATTTGTTTTCTTACCCAAAGCTTTAAATCTCTTTCAAGATCTAAATCTGATTTCTCTCCAACATTTAGAGTTACATAACAATATAGGCCGTTACCTTTAATATCATGTGGATATCCAACCACAGCAGCTTCAGCAACTTTTGGATGAGCAACAAAAGCACTTTCTATCTCGGCAGTTCCAAGGTTATGACCAGAGACAATAATTACATCATCTACACGGCCAGTTATCCAGTAATAGCCATCCTTGTCTCTTTTAGCACCATCACCTGTGAAATATTTTCCATCGAACTGAGAAAAATAAGTATCAATAAATCTTTGATGATCACCATAAACAGTTCTCATTTGACCAGGCCAAGATTGAGAAATGCACAATCTTCCTTCACCAGCTCCTTTGATTTCTTTACCATCTTTATCAACTATAGAGGGCTTAATTCCATAAAAGGGTTTACTTGCAGAACCAGGTTTTAAATTCATAGCTCCTGTTTGAGGGCTAATTAAAATTCCACCTGTCTCAGTTTGCCACCATGTATCAACAATTGGACATTTAGAATTTCCAACTGTTTTATAATACCACATCCAAGCCTCAGGATTAATGGGTTCACCAACAGTCCCTAATAATTTTAAAGATTTTCTTGAGGTTTTCTTAACAGGCTTATCACCCTCTCTCATTAAAGCTCTAATAGCAGTGGGCGCTGTATAAAAAATATTAACTTTGTGTTTATCAATAATTTGCCACCACCTTGAGCTGTCTGGATAGGTTGGAATTCCTTCAAACATTATTGTTGTGGCACCATTAGCAAGTGGTCCATAAACAATATAACTGTGACCCGTTACCCAACCAATATCAGCTGTACACCAATAAATATCTTTTGGTTTATAGTTAAAAATATATTGATGGGTCATAGATGCATAAACCATATATCCACCTGTTGTATGTAAAACTCCTTTTGGTTTTCCAGTAGAGCCAGATGTGTAAAGAATAAATAAAGGATCTTCTGCATTCATTTCCTCAGGCTCACATTTAGTTGACATATCTTTAATTAAATCGTCAAACCAAACATCTCTTCCTTTAACCCAATTAACTTTATTTCCAGTTCTTTTTACAACAATACATTTTTTGACATTAGGACAACTTCTTAAAGCCTCATCTGTAATTTGTTTTAGTGGAATAGTTTTTCCACCTCTAACTCCTTCATCAGCAGTTATTATGTATTCTGACTCACAGTCATTAACTCTGCCAGAAATAGAGTCTGCCGAAAAACCACCAAAAATAATAGAGTGAACCGCACCAATTCTAGCACAAGCAAGCATTGTTACTGCCAGTTCTGGAATCATAGTTAAATAAATCGTAACTCGATCACCTTTTTTAATTCCTAGTTTTCTTAAACCATTTGCAGCTTTAGAAACTTCATTATGTAATTGTTTGTACGAAATTTTTTTAGTATCTTTTGGATCATCACCCACCCAAATAATAGCAGTTTTATCTTTTTTATCTTTAAGGTGACGGTCTATACAATTGGCAGAAGCATTTAATGTGCCATCCTCATACCATTTAATTTTAACCTCTTTTTTACTGTATTTTATATTTTTAATCTTTTTGTACGGTTTAATCCAAGTAATTCTTTTCCCCTCATTCTTCCAAAAGTCATCATTTTTTTTAATCGAGTCTGAGTATTTTTTTTGATATTTCGCTTTATTTACTAGAGCACTTTTTACCCACTCAGGTTTAGTTTTTATGATTAATTCTTTTTCTTCGATTTTTTTTAAAACCTTTTTCTTAAAAGGCTTTACTTTTTTTTTAGCCTTAGTTTTTTTTGAAGTTTTTTTTTTCACTTTTGATAATGATTTTTTTTTAGGCATGAATTTTTTTTATTTAAATACTACTCATCTTATTTAAAATTTTCCAGCTTTTAGAGTCTATCGGCATAACAGATAATCTGCTTTGTCTAATAAGTGATAAATGGCTAAGAGACTTGGTTTTTTTAACCTCTTCTAGAGTTACACTTTTCTTTAATTTTTCTTTAAACTTTACTTGAACAGCTACAAATCGTCCATCTTTGTCAGTTTTATCTAAAAAAGCTTCTTTAATAACCTCAACTATACCAACAATTTCTTTGCCTATATTTGAGTGATAAAAAAAACAAAGGTCTCCTTTTTTCATTGCTCTTAAATTTTTTGCAGCTTGATAATTTCTTACTCCATCCCAAGGAGCACCTTTAGCACCAGCTTTTTTTTGCTGATCAATTGACCAAACATCAGGTTCTGATTTCATCAACCAATACTGCATTACAATTTTACTCCAGCACCCTTCAAAAAAGCAGCATCTGCATCTAGAGGCCACCTAGGTTTTGCAGGACTATCTAATTCACTAAACTGTTTTAACTTAAATTTTTCTAATCCAACCATTGCAATCATTGCTGCATTATCTCCACACAAATTAATAGGTGGAAATATTGCTTCAAATTCCTCTTCTTTGCAAAGATTAGTTAGAACTTCTCTAATTCTCTTGTTTGCAGCAACACCACCCGCAACTACAAATTTATTTTTATTTGTTGTGTTCATTTTTTTGAATTCTTCAAAAGCAATTTTACTTTTCTTATATAGTATTTCTTCAATTGTTTTTTGAAAAGATGCTGCAAGATCATATTTTTCTTGTTCAGTTTTTATTTGTTTTGATATTTTTAAAACAGCAGTCTTTAAACCCGCAAATGATAAATTACACCCTCCTTTATGAAAAATCGGCTTTGGTAGCTCATATTTATTGGGATCACCTTTTTTTGCATACACTTCAATTTGTGGCCCACCTGGAAATTCTATTCCTAATAATTTTGCCGTTTTATCAAAGGCTTCACCTACAGCATCATCAATAGTTGTTCCTAATCTTTTATAATTTCCTAAGCCTTGCACACTTAAAAACTGAGTATGACCTCCAGAGATTAAAAGTAATAAATAAGGATAATTTAATTCAGAATTTAGTTTTGGGCTTAATGCATGTCCTTCTAAATGATTAACAGCTATAAAAGGTTTATTTAGCGAGGAGGCCATTGCTTTTCCAAAACTTAAACCAACAGACAGACAGACCATAAGACCAGGTCCTGCTGTGGCTGCTATTGCATCCAGTTCTTCCATTTTTACTCCACTTTCATCAAATGCTTTTTTTGTGATTAAATCTATTTTTTCCATATGGGATCTTGCGGCAAGTTCTGGCACAACACCGCCAAACTCTTTATGAACATCCACCTGACTTGAAACAATACTTGATAAAATTGTTGGCATACCTTGCTCATTTTCAGTTATGATAGAGGCCGCTGTTTCATCACAGCTTGATTCAATTCCTAAGATTATGGGTTTTTTATTCATTAAATTAGTTTTTATTAATAATACATTCTCAATATAAGTATGAAGTATAAAGCAATTAAATGAAAAATAGAAAAATTATTATAGGCTCTAGAGGAAGCAAATTAGCACTAATCTATGCTGAAAAGGCTAGAGAAAAAATTCTCAAACATTCAAAAGATTTTGGAATTGAAGAAGTAATCATTAAAGAAATTGTAACTAAGGGTGATCAAGTTCAAGACAAAAGATTATCAGAAGTAGGGGGTAAGGGACTTTTCTCAAAAACTATAGAGGTTGAATTATTAGAAAAAAAAATAGATATAGCGGTACATGCATTAAAAGATATGCCTTCTGAAGAAACTAGAGGATTGTTAACAGATTGTTTTTTAGAAAGAAATGATCCTAGAGAAATTTTAATTAGCAAAGACAATAAACATCTAAAAGATTTAGCATCAAATTCAATTATTGGAACATCCTCATATAGAAGAGAATTTCAGATTAAAAAAATAAGAGATGATCTTAATTGTAAATTAATTAGAGGAAACGTTGATACAAGGATAAGAAAACTTAAGGAAAATTTATATGATGCAATTATCTTATCTTATGCTGGAATCGATTCTTTAGGATTAAATCAAAATATCTCTCAAACTTTTTCTACTTCAGAAATTATACCTTGTGCTGGACAAGGAGTTATTGCCTTGCAGTGTAGAGATAACGATGAAAGTTTAATTGAATTATTAAAACAAGTTGATCATCAATCAACACATATTTCAATAAAAGCTGAAAGAAATGTTTTAAAGGTTTTAGAAGGAGATTGTGAAACAGCAGTAGGAGCATTTGCAAACATTGAGGGGAACAAAATTAATCTTGAAGTAGAGCTTTTTTCACTAGACGGCAGTAAAAGATTTTATTTAAAATCATCTGAAAGTGTAGATAAAGCAGAAGAATTGGGAATAGAGATGGGAAAAACTCTTAAAAAGATGTCTAATAATTCTTACAAAAAATAATATGCATATTTTATTTACAAGACCTCTAGAAGATTGTCATGAAATGATATTAAAATTTCAATCATTGGGTCATGAAATATCTCATTTACCTTTAATTAATATTGAAGGTTTAAAATACGAAGCACCAAACTATTCGGAGTTTAAAGTAATTATTTTTACCAGTGCTAATGCTGTTAAATTTTTGGATATTAAGAACATTGATAAAAAATTAAAATGCTTTTGTGTTGGAAGTGCTACTGAAAAAAAAGCCAGAAGCGTTGGTTTTCAAAATGTTTTTGCAGCTGAAGGAAATGTTGGTAATCTTAAGGAATTAATCTTACAAAATTTTAAACCTTCTGATGGAAAGCTAATTTATATAAGTGGAGAAATAATCTCTAGTGATT
>Ga0222719_10001828_pt1 | contig 20159 bp, 21 predicted proteins | sample C33_34DmetaG_FD_165039 | JGI IMG/M metagenome (GOLD analysis project Ga0222719, IMG submission 165039) | Estuarine water microbial communities from San Francisco Bay, California, United States - C33_34D | ecosystem: Environmental > Aquatic > Marine > Unclassified | place: USA: California... | reverse complement strand
TTGGTCGCTAGAGCTTTGACTTCAGCTCATCGATTTGTAACTGCTGTTCTTTAACAGCTTGAATCAATAACGCGACAATTTTTTCATAACGTACGGCTTTATAGCCATTATCTCGAGTAGTTACTACCTCTGGCAGCACTTTTTCGATTTCCTGAGCGATAACACCAACATCGTGACCGCTATGCTCAGAATTACTATTCCAATCAAATCCATATCCTCCTATTTGATTTATTTTATTTATTGCGTCACTTATAGGAGTAACGTTATCCTTTAATCTTTCATCAGAAGAGAAGTAAGCGGTAATATCAGCTGTTGCATCAATTGAACCAGTGACAAATAAATTATCTTGTACTGTTAGATTACCTCCTACTAATGTATCTCCAGAACCAGATACTCTAAATGCTAATTTAGTATACTGGTTACCTGAGTAGTATCCTCCATCACCGGAAACAACAGCAAAGCTATCGTATCCATCAGTAGCATTATCTCTAATACCTACTACAAAATGCCCACCTTCGTATGCTTCAATTAACGAACCAGATTGCGTACCTCCAACTAAAGTTGCTAATCCTACATGCGATGTAGGGGTAAAGTTAGTTAATGAAGTACCACCGATTGTTAAATGTGTTCCATCAAATGTTAAATTAGCCTCAGCGTTTAAGTAGTCTGTACCTTGTGCAGTTACCAATCTATCATTAGCATTATTTGCTATGTTTAATTGGCTACCACTAGCTGAAGAAGATATTTGTGCTAATGAAGCAGAAATACTTCCCCAGACGTCTATCGTAACATCGTTTGCATCAACATTACCGGCTACAGTTAGAGTACCTGTAAATGTGTCAGTTGTGTCTTTTAAGAATTCATTATGAATACTAGAAGATAAGCTGCTTATAGTACTATCAAAACTACCTGATATGCTTTGTCTTTGAGTATGTGCTGAAGAAGAAAGTTCTGCTATAGAGCCTGAAGCTGATTCTGATACTGCGCTATCTAAAGCTGAGGCAGAGTTCCATAAATGTACTCTCTGTGTATGAGCTGATTGCGATAATGCTTGTATAGAGCTAGAGTTGTAATTATAGAGAACATTTCTATGAGTATTAGAAGATGCAGATAATGCTGCTATTCTTGTTACCCTATCAGCATGGAATGATGCACTATCTATTGACCTTGAAGCCTCTAAATCTGCATCAGTTGCATAAAATCTATCTAAGGATGAACTAAATTCGTATAGGTGGCCTAACGATGCAGAAACATCTGACCAGCCTGTAATGCTAAGAACTCCTTCTATGTCGCTATCACCTACTAAGAAAGACGAACCAGAAATATGTTGTGAACCTGTAAGTATATGATTATCATCTAAGGTGTCTCCAAATGAGGTAGAACCTGTAGAAGTTGAAGAGATAATAGTCTGTGACTGGAAAACCTTAGCGGTCATCCTACCGTCTACTACCATATCTCCTTTATGATAATGTGAACCTGTTACAATTAAGTTATTGTTATCGTAATCAAATTTAAAATTGTTAGAACCAGTAAAAGTAATTTGAGCGGCAATAGAACCTGTACCTTCTTTTAACTGTACAGCATATTTATCTGCTTTAGGAGTAGAAAACTCTACAGCAACAAAAGGAGCGTCAGACTGTGATCTGAAAAGCTTTAATTCTGAATTGGTAGAAGATGCTGAATAGAACAACTCTTGGAAGTTCTGATCCATCTCGGCATGGGTTAGCCCTGATCCTTTTACCGTTCTTAATGTAATATTACTATCTGGCATCTTATTTCTTTTCTAACTTAGATATTCTTTCTTCTAAATCGAATATAATGCTACTTTGTTCTCTAATAGCCTCGACCAGTACAGGGACGATACCACTATAGTTAACCCCAAGATAGCCATTATTATCTTCTGATACAACTTCTGGTAGAATTTTCTGTATGTCTTGTGCAATAACACCTATACTCTTTTCTTTTGTATCTTTATAAGTAAAATATACTCCGTCGATATTATTAACCCTACTCAAAGCATTGTCTATAGGTCTAATGTCTTCTTTTAATCTTAAATCTGATCCTTGCACAACTGTACCAGATGCTTTAATAGAACCAGACACCATTAATTTGTACGACAATGGTAGATCGTTATTCTCATTTACACCAATACCTAAATTATTATTTTCATCTATAATAACTCCTTGGCTTGATGATACAGCAGAAGAACCGGAGAATACAACGAGTCTTTTATTTACTCCTGCATTCTGTAATCCTTTTACTAAACTTATGTCAATAGAACCACTGTTGACTGGGACTTGTGAGCTACTAGGATAGTACAGAGTTAATGTCTGCCCATTAGTAGAAGCGGAATAAAAATAGGCTCCAAAGTTATTATCTAACTCTGCGTAGGTTAACGGTGTGCCTTTATCTGCTCTAAACTTTACTGCCATTATAAATCTAATTTTACGACAAACGTCATATCAACATTTTCCGATTTTGGTATTGGTCTATTCGTTTTTGCAACTGCTATTAACTCATTTGCATCATTGTATAAACCAACGGTTGTTACATAGGGTCTAAAACTACTTCCTGTAATGTTATCCCTGATAGTATTATCTGATCCTGTAATTGCAGAAGGGTTATAAGTAAAATTCATATCGGCTTCCTTCACAGTACAGTGAACGTTATATGTATAAATAGGTAGGTTTGATTTCCAGTGCACAATAGGTCTTGCATAAGTTGAATAATACCTAGCTGCATGGTCATCAGTAATGATAATCTGTCCTTGATTATAAATTACATCTCCTACTACTCTTTCTTTTTTAGTATAAGGTAGGGTAGAGCCGGATAATATTAATCTACCTTCTTTATCGTCTACTACTTCGTATCTTTCAAATAAAATACTTTCATCTCTTTCTAGATATTGACTGCCTGTTTCGATTACGTATTCTCCTTCATCTACAATATAATCATCTAAATCGATAGGTAATGTTCCGTACCAGTGTTCTAAGTCCTCTACGTAGTCATCTGCAAAGTTGTCTGCTCTAGCATAACCTTCTTCCCAGTACTTATCCTCCTCTTCAAAGAAAGGCTTCAGAACTACCGTTCCTGGTTCAATATGCGTACCATAAACGTCTCTTGGAATAGAGATAACACCTACCTCACAGCTACTACTTCGTGAACCGGTTAAGGTAAGGCTAGTTTGTAATGATAAATTATAAGATCCAGAGAAAGTACCTAATTTATTACTACCGGAATAGTAATTATGAAAAACACTATCAAAAACTAACTTTTGATACCTATTGTTTAGGTAGTCCGTAGGGTAAGGGTAGCCTGGTGTTGAACCTGAAAACCCTCTTAGAACCTCTAGACCGTACCTATCAACTGTACTACCTGATGCATACCACTGCTTTTTAGCAGAGTAATCAGATATATAAACATCTTGACGGTTTAGTTTCTTGTAAGCGCTCATTCATTATTAATAGTCTAACTTGATACGTACCAAACTTTCTTTTGTAAAGTCCTTTAATAGAGGTCTAGATAGTTTTGCTACAGCAAGTAGATCGTTATTATCATTATACAGTCCAACAGATGTAATAAAGGATTGAGGGGTATTAATCATTACATTATGTCTCAATTCACCTGAACCTGTTATTAATGATGGATTAGTAGAATAATTAAACTCAGAGTTTCTAGCTCTAACAAATACGAAGTTAGAAGTGATTGTTTCTTCAGATTGGACTCTAAAACTACCACTATAGTCTAGTGCGTTAAAGATTTTTCTATTATTTAACGATGCAGTATTAGCAGCTCTGTTGGTATTGAGGTTTAGTCCTCCAGCAGTAGCAGAAGCATCTAATGCTTTACCGTTTAAAAGGATAATCCCAATATCTGGGAGGAGTTTACCGTAGGAACCTGACCCTTGAGTGTACCCATTATCGTTTTTAGCTGCAGAAGATTTAGTACCTAATGAACCTGTAATAAGTTCGTACACTCTTCCTGCGTCTGTGTAAGTAATAGTAGAAACCTGATTACTGTTATCTGTTAATGATAAAAAGTCTCCAGAAGAACTATTGTTTAGGTGTAAAGTTAAACTACCGGGAAGTAACTTTTCTTTATATCTTGCTCTATCGATTGATATAACATAGAAATGTTCTGCAGTTGTTGAACCAAAAGTAAAATCATCTTCTTCAGTACCTAATACTAGGTTTCTGTATTGACCATAGATAGTAGAAGAAGGAGACTTACCTGCTACAGAAGAGTTAAAGTAAAGTGAACCACTTCCTTTTTTATCTGCATATGCTACTGAAAATTGTACTCTAGCAGATGTATCAGTAGATGCTGTCTGGTAGATATCGTAGTAGTAGTCTGCAGAGGTTCCACCTACCTGTGTAGATGAAGTATGAAATGACGATAGTGTAGTATTTTGGCCAGACCAAACAGGAGTGGTTACCGATTCAGCACTAACTACAACATCTTCCGCATCAAATCTTTTATATGACATAATTAGTTAGTTTTAGTAATTGTTACTGGAATCGTTAATCTTGCTCCTGATCCTCTACCAATTACAGTCAAGGTTGTCTGTAGTTGTGTGTTAGATCCGAATAAAGTATTTACTGAAGTAGCAACTAGGTTAATTGATGTACCTAAAACTGTCTTAGAAACGTTAGTTCCGATAGTAGTTCCGGTATTTAGTCTTTCTGCTTCTTCTGTGTTAATACCAACACCTGTAAATGAATTAAGTGTTCTAACATCGGCGATTGTTGCTGTGTAACCTTGAGTTTCAAAAATTGATGTAGCTCCTAAGTAGTTTAGCGTTTGAGGGGTAATTGCTACAGAAGCTCCTTGTCTCAATGATACAGATGTTACACCTAAATCAAGAATAGGTAGTTTAGAAGTACCTCGTGGTAGAGTTGTTAATTTGTACTTCATAATTTGAGTCTCGTCAGGAAATGCTTCTAATAACGGTAAGTTTTCGATAGCTTCTCCATAGAGTGCAGAACCAGAGGGATGAAGTGGATTGTATAAGGTGTAGTCGATTTCGTCATCTGCTAATGCAAATTGGGTAATCTTGAAAGAGCCATCCCCTCTAGCTAATAGCTCTCTACCTTTTTTTGTTAGGATTGCGTCCACCGTCACAATTGAATTGTCTAAGTATCCCATTTTATGTAATTGTGTTTTATATAAATATATGTTAATTTAGTTTATTAAGCAAATGAAGTCACAATACCGTCCTCATCTGTAATATATACTCTGTTTTTCTCAATAGAATATACTTTAGCATCTACAGCTTTTCTAAGATCTTTAGATCCTTCTACTCCTACATATAAAATATTACCTGTTAGAGGGAAGTTAGGAAATGTTAAAAGACTCCCGCTTAGTTGTCTGTATGAGTTAAAATACACTTCTATTTTAGTTCTATCCGAGTCAGATAGACCTTTAATGGTATTAGTATCTGCATCTGATGAGTGAATACTACCATCAAATAATTTAAAGCTTAAGGCAGGTTCTGAGCCAGATATTCCATATTGTAATACGTGTCTTGTTAATGCTTCTTTAGAAACGTTAAAGTTCGTAGTAGCATTTGTTAGTTTTGCACCTAGGTACTTACCGGAAATCAGTCCAGCTGTTTCATATGAACTGTCCGGCATTTGTGCTCTTTGAGCAGTTTGAGATAATAAAGCATCTAAGTTAGTAGGTTGAGCTTGTGATGTAGATCTATCTACCACCTGTACTACCGAATTTAATAATAATGTCTGTGCAGATCCCTGGAAGGGGTTGTAGTCGCTATTGAAGTAACTACTCTCGAAATACGGAAAGAAAACAAATTCTGAATCTTCTTCTACTCTAACGCCCTGTTCTTCTTCCGGTATTCCATTAACTATTATAGGATCAAATGAGAAAAAGAAATATGTATTCTTCTTTTGTCTACCTGTTATAGTTGCTTCTACTCTCTGTCCGCCAAAATCAAATTTAAATTTATCTACCTCTTTTAACGGGGATACTAAATTGTTCCCATTTAAATCTGTAAGGGGTACTGACATTCCTAATATGGTAAAAGGAGCAACCGGTACCTCATCAGACCCAGAGAGACTGGAGCTGTAGAATATATTGGCGTTTCCTCTACCGTATTGATTGGGGTCAGTATTAATAAACTCTTCTAGATTCATTATTAGTAGTCGTTTGAGAATTTAGCATAGAACTTATTACCATAAGTCTGCTCGTCATATCTATAAATAGTCAGCGGGTTTTCAGTTGATATAGCTGATCCTGTTCCTGCAGAGTTGTTATACCAGCCTACAAATGTAGCTGCATACCCTGAGTAGTCACCGTAGTTAACCTCACCGCTTGCTTGAATAGTAAAGAATTCATAAGTGTCAAAGTCATGTGCAAATGCATACGATGAAGTTACTTCACTTACTGCTAGCGGGTAAGTAATGCTTACAGATTCATCTGTGTCTGTATCATCTACCACACCTAGTACATAGTACTCACCTAAATAACTACCTGTTAATGCTATAATACAAGCAGGTGGTGGTGGTAGTGAGAAGTTAAATGTAGTAATATCCAGCTGTATGATAGGTTGTGCTAGGTTTAAGAATGGGTTATTCTTACCTACTTCACCATCAGATGCAAGTACCAAAGATCCAGATAATTCTCCATTATACATTGGAGATTCGTCCGTTATATTTCTTACGGCAACTCCTAATGGAGTAACAATGTGTGCATCGTAATTCGTAGTATAGTTGAAGCTACCTGATGAATCATAAGTACCTCCTTGACTACCGGTTACGGTATTAGTTTGAATAGAAGCTGAATATTGATCGTCGGTAAAAGAAACTTCTACTTGCTTTACTTTACTTCTATGTAGTTTTGGTGATTTGATTATTATACCTGTATCTACTTTTGATCTTGCAGGTACAAAGTCTTTAATCATTTTAAAGATTGCACTATCAAAGAAGTTAAGTAATCTTATAAACGATTTAGGAGATTTAGCGAATGCTAAAACATCATCCCAGTTTCCTTCTATGTTAGACCACTTGTCTTGAATAGTATCCCAAGTAAGTCCTAGCTCTACTATTTCTTCTCTATAAGCGTTTAATTCGTCATACTTATCTTCAAAGCGTAATCTTGGATCTCCAATGTAACTATCTATGTCAAAGCCAACATTTCCAGTTTTAGTTTCGAGTAGGTCATCTGTTAGCTTAGATATGTTAAATGCAATCTCTACATTATGTATATCGTCAGTGTATTTTTTGTTTTTCTGTTCTACAGAAACATACCTAGACAGTGTACTACCAGATACATTACTACCTGTATTATCTGTTCTAATTTTATATGAACCGCTTCTGTATGTATCGCTACCTGATTGATATAAACTTGAAGTAATAGAAGCGTCAGGTCCTAGAAAAGAAAATTGATCTACCTTAGCACCACCGAATGTTCTAATTTTTAAAATAGATTCAGGTACACCAAAACAGTTTATCAACGCTCTTAAACCTCTTTCAGTTCCTTTAGTCTTAACTAAGTGAGGTAAGTTATGGTAAATTCTTTTATATACTTCTTTCTCGTAATCATTTTTAGGTACAGGTTGTAGATATTCTAATGCTGTTGATCCACTATTATAAGAAGCAGAAGTTGCTACAGACATAGAAGTAATAGTCTCACTTCCGGTAGGGAATGAAGAACCTAAAAATCTAGCAAATAAGTCGTCGGTATTTTGATTTGTAGAGTATAGATTAACACCAAATGATTCGACTACATCTCTTACCAGGTCTTTACTAACACCGAAGTTAAGGCGGTGATCAGTATCATACTTATCGGCTACAGCTTTAAAGTAAATCCAAAGATTGTCAAAGTGTTGAGCAATCATATGAATAAACATTAAATATTGCTCGTTATTTGAATCTTCTCTAAGGAATGCTGGTATTGTATTAGTTAAAATGTCTACATTACTTACATCGTAGTTAGAAGCTGATATGAGCTGTGCTTCTAACCAGTCACTGCCGGTAAGGGAGTCAGAGGCATAGTTTGTATAGGGTCTAGAGGTATTACTTTTAGGCCATGATTTTGATCCACTAGAGTAGTATAAAAACCTATCATAATGATCAAAGTTATTAACTAATCCTCTAATTAAATTTTCATAGTAGCTTTGACTACCGGAAATCTGAGTAAGAAAGTTAGACCCACTAGGTGATGCTGCAGAAGCTGATATGGTGTCTATAGCTTCTTCATAACTTTCTATTAACTGTAATTTATAATGAAAGTTTCTTAATCTTTCTTCTGCTGATGAAAAGTGAATAAAATCACTATAATCTTCATGATTAATTGCAATCTCAGCTCCAGCATTATTAAATAAACTAAATAGTTCATAGTAGGAACCAGATACTGGGTAGGAGAATAAGTCGTTATAATTTAAAAACTGTGTAGGTTCAGTTGATTTTTCTACTTCTTCTATTGAAAAGTTAGGACCTTTTAAAAAAGGTATCTTCAGTTTATCTACAACTGGTTGGGCTGTAATTTCGTAAAGTGTACTGTCACTAACAATTTCTTCTACTGTAAATTTATCTTTTACAGTTAAGTCGTCAGTTAAAGGACTATAAAGTCTTAGGGTAAGATATGTTACTCCGTTTTCTGTTAACGTACTAACATTTATCCCTAGTGCAAAATTATTTTCACCAAAGTCTACTCTAAACTGAGAGAAGTAAGAAGCATCTTCTAATTTCTTTCTTAATACGCTAACATAGTTAACAATTTGTTCAGGAGTAAGCTCTAAAGTTGAAGCCTTTATTTCTGTCCTATCACTAGAAATTTCAGATATAAAAAAAGTACCTCCTTTTTGAGTCTCCGAAAATGCGTTATTAGTAAAGTTATAAAGTATTCTTATATCACCAGTAGAATAGTTTAACTCTTTTATATCTTTTTCGGGATCTAATACAACAGAGGTTGCACCTCTATCACCACTTATTTCTGCACTACCATCGAAGGTATATCCTTTAAAGTTAGGAACAAACTCTAATAGTGTATTATCGATAGAATAAACACCTACACTAACTCTTGATTGAGCTATATTAAAAACATTATCTATTTTATAATCGCCAATAAGAGATTTATCCTTCGCTGTAATTTTCGAAGGTTGAGCTAAACTTTCTAGCTCTAATTGCTCTATATTGTATATAAATTCTGACACGTTATTGTTCTGCTTGTGTTATATTTAAATCTATAATTTGTTGTTGTTGATCAAGAACCTGTATTCTTAACTGTGCAATTTCATCTAATAGAGGTTGAATATCAGTAGTGTCTTTTTCATAGTCTACTAACTCACTACTTTTATTTATTAAGTAAGCATGTGATTGATTTTCTCCTTCTGGTGATATTTCGAGGTACAGTCTTTCGTATTCACTAAAAAACTGTTCAATAGTTCTTTCCTGCTCTACATCTACTGCAGGTATGAAAGACTTGAACTCTCTATCGATTACCTTATTGAAGGTATCCTTATTATAAACTGTTTTAGAAATTTTTACGTTCTTAGCCATTCTTCACTACTTTAAAAATGTTATTGTTATCAATTACAATTACACTTCCATTTAAAGTAGTTTTGATTAAAAGCTTGTAGTACCTTTCAGGTTGAAGGGTATCCATGTATACATCAAAATAACTACTAGTGTTGTCAGCGCTTATCTTAGTAAATGTATTATCAAAATCTATAATCATTTCTTGACTAAAATCATCTTGAATACCCCAATAAGAATTTTCCGGTAATTTATAATTTGTTAGGTAGATAGATGAAGTAGAAAACGTTCTAGTCGGATACTTCGGTCTAGCAGAGATTCTAAATTTAGTCTTATCTGAGTCTGTGTATTCTTGTCTGTGGTTTTTTATACCTACAGTAACAATATCAGTATCTAACTCTGTTAAAGTACTATCATAGGTTGAATCGTCCCATTTTAACTCTAAATAAGGAGGAAAAATAGTATGTGTGTCAGAGCCATAATACTTTAGGTTTATGCTTGCTGATGTGTAGTTTTCGTAACTATCTTGTATTTTTAATAATAGTCCGTTATTATCTATAGAACCGCTGTACATTGTATCAATGATAGATGTAACGTTCATATTAACATCGTAGTCTGAACTAAGATTAAATGTTTGACTAGCAGAATAATCTGTTAAGTAATCTCCTCCTAAGGTATCCCATTCAGTTGAATAATCATCTTTAAATTTCCAACTTACTCCTGTTTTATTAGCAGGACTATCACCTCCTCTACCTGTACCGTTTTTCCAAGAAGAAGAAACAGGGTAAGCAAAAAGGGTGTACGTGTCTGGTATTTCTGAAGCGTGGGCAAGGGAAAGGTGTAAGCTTGCACTATATGAACCTGTAACTTTAGTATCAATACTAGATGTCAATTCAGCTTGGCTAAACTGCACTAAGGTTCGTTTAGTTCTACCTACTGTGTTAATATCGGGATACCCGCCAACCTCTACTACCTCGTCTTTACCTGCATTACCGTAAATACCGGCTACTGTAGGTTCTGACCAGATGTAAGCATCTTTTTCGGGATATATTCTATATACTGCCATTCTATACTGTTGTTACTCTACCTTCTATATCTGTATCAGGGTACTTAACTTCAAAGATACAAGGATCATAAGAAGGGTAAACAACTCCTCCTTTAGTAGCACCCTCTGTATCGTAAGCAAATTGAGAGTAATTACCTCCTGCTTTGTTGTTAATTCTAACAGACTTCACTGTCTGCACACCTTTGACTTGGTCTAAGGCTGTAAATACATTTGATATGTTGATAGGTTGATTTATATTTCTTCTTGTTGTAGCAAAATATTCTTTAAGCCTGTTAGTACAGTTTAATAGTACATCTCTAGAAGCATAATTAGGTAATGTTAGTACCTCAAACTTAACTCCTATATTAACTACAAATGCATCTTTAATATCTATAGCATCCGTTATCATCATATACTCAGTAAGATATGTCTTGAGATTATTTTTCAATGATGTAGGTGCTGTAATTAGTTTGCCACTGTTATCGTAAGCTAAGACATACATTGATAATGCTAAAGGATTAGTCTCTAACATACTTGTTCTGTTTTGACTAAACTCCTTAGTTACGTATGCTTTAGCTATAGAACCAAACTGAGGTGGGAGTGATAATGCTCTTACTGTATAGTCCGCGGTAGTAACAGCTCTCTTCTGTTCAGAGAATGCTTTCAGTGAATTTTGTCTCAACTCTTCTACTGTATCTCCATCCTTACCTCCTGCAGCTGGTTTTTCGTTGTTAAACGCCAATGTGGTTAAGTAAGTAGAGTCTGTTACTGTAGTTGTTACTACATCCGCTTCCGTTACAGAGTTGGCAGGTGCATTTGCTACTACACCACCTCCAGTAAGGTATCTAATGGTTAATGTTGTATTACTTGGAGCAATTCCATATGTTCTTGTAAATAAGAAGTTAGATGGATCAAATGCTCTATCTATTTGTTCTATATGTTGCTTATCGCCGTATGTTTGAATGTTGGTTGGGTCTGGTAAGAATTCTTCATCTGTAGCTACGCTCACCCCAGCTCCAAACTGTATTTGCATTTTACCTTGAGATGTAAACCTAGTTACAAATCTTCTAGGTACTCTTTTAATTTGTAGTAATGACGGTATAAGACCGTTATCAGTATTATTGTTAGCTTTTTCGTCAAATATTGTATCTTGTCCTAGAAAAGGTACCTCATACCACGCATTTCCGTCGCTATCTGTAATATCTAATATATTAATTATATTTTCGTCATCGATAGTAAGAGTTTTAAACTTTTCTGCTGTAGTAAATGTCTCTTCAACTGTGTTGATTTGCCCAGATATTGCAGTTACTTTCTTTTTAAGTAAATACTCAGAAGGATTATTATCCTCATCTACTGTTGCAATAGATACATCAGTAGGGTCATAAGAACTAGAAAAAGTAAAGTCAAGTGAGTTTTGTAGGATAAATGATGTATTACCTGCTGCTGTAGACTTTATAGTACTGTTTTCTTGTATCTTAGCTGCTTGATCCCAGTTAGGTGCATAAGTACTACCAGATAAGGCTGCAACCTGTTGAGATACGGTTATTTCTACTTCAGACGCAGTAGTAACTCTAGGTCTGTACCCCATCATGTACGCTAATGAATATAGATTTGAGGGGTTCTGTGCGTGCTGTAAGAATGTTTCTTGTAATTGAGTATCTTGATAAAAAGAAAGGACGTCACCAACATATGCCGCCATTTCAATAAACATCATCCCGGGAGCAGCATCATTAAAGTCGTTATAGCTATCAGGGAAGTAGCTCTTTGCAAACTCAATAAGCTGTCCTTTAAAGTCGCTAAACTCTCTATTTACGTACTTTATGTCTCTTTGCTCAGCCATTATTGTTCAAAATTTATTACTACTTCATCTTCGATGTTAGTATTTTTTACTTTATACCTCATAGTAAACTGTACGGTATTATTATCCGGTATTCCTACTGTCTCTATACTAAGAGGTTCTACTCTGGGAAAGTAAAAATTTAGATCTGCTTTTACAGTAGCATCTATCTCTCGTACTTTATCCTCTGTTAGTTGGTCGAAAATTAGTCTTTGCAGACCGTTCCCAAATTCAATATTTAAAAATCTTTCTCCTCTACCTGTTAAAAAGTAGTGAATTAAATTTGTTTTTATTGCTTCTTCAGTAGTATAGTTTACGTTAAATACGCTTTTGCCAGAAAAAGGTAACTTTAAACCTACCGCTTTTCTAGGTTGTAAATCTAACGGATCTATTTTTTTTACTTCGAAAGCCATATATAATTAGAGCCCTGCTCTTTCTTTTGTCTTTTTATTAGCAGCATCTAAAATTGCCTTACTTCTACTTAAATCTAGTCCTGGTACTGCTGATAAGTCTAGACCTGCACCTGCTCCAGATAATTGTGATGCAGTACGTTGTGCAAAGTTAGGTGCTTGAACTCCAGCAGAGTTAGCATTAATAACTGTTCTGTAATCTTCAGTAGTCATTTCAGATGCTGTCTGCTGTAACATCTCGTCTAAAGTAGAAGATTTACCATAAGACCATTTCTTAGGTTGCCCTTTCTCAACAGTCTGGTAAGCTTGAGTTTCTTTAGTAGGAGTAGAAGCGTATTTTACAGCTTCATTCATTACGTCTTGTAACTCCTCCTTAACTGCCGCTTTTACTTCTTCTCGTATGATTTTTCTTAATTGATCGAGTTTCATATATATAAATAGTTTGGTTATGGAAGTTGATTGTCTATTCTGAATTTTATTTCGTCTAAAAGTACCTGAGTGGAAGAACTAAAGGACTTTGGTCCTCTAAGTACTATAACATCCGAAGTATCTTTAGCTACTGCAAACCTTCTTGGTGCAATAGAAGGAGAATCTATATCAGCGACAATCTCTAACTTATATAAATCTCCATTAGGTCCTCTATGGTAATATTCACCGGCTTGACCTGTCTTTGAACCGTCTTCTTGTTTAAGTGTATCTAAAAAGCTTTTTATAAGCCCTTTAGTATCTCTATCGATATTACCATCAGTTAATTTTCTAAGTCCATCAATAATTGTATTACTACTTTTACTAAAAGCACTATCTAATGACGACCAGTATTCTGGGTCTTGGTCAGGTGTTAATTTTCTTGCTATATGGTCTTTGAGACAGATGTACTCTATATCATTATATTTTAATACCTGGTCTTTGAGGTACTTTCTACCGGCAGCTAAGTTTTTACTACCTTGACCAGAACCGCCAGTACCGTCTCCAGTACTAGCACCATCTCCAGTATTAGTACCGTCTGTTCCGTCTCCAACGGTCCATTTACCTTTTCTATTTAAATCACCGGTACTCTTAAGACTATCTTTTGTACTGTTAGTAAGGCCTTGATTAGACGTACCTGCAAGTAGTTGAGGTCCTAAATTTGAAAATATCATATCTCCATCATCATCAGTTAGCCCTAAATCGTCTAAATCTTTCTGAGTAAGATTGCCGTTAGCAAGTTGGGCTTTTAATGCTGCTTCAATTTCACATGATTTACAAGCACTGTCTGCTGCTCCTAGATTTCTTTTAAGAGAGCTTAAGGCTAATGAAGGAGTTTCTAATACAGCTTCAATGGACTCTATAAGCTCATCTATTTGCTTTATTAGCTCTTTAAGCAGGTGCATTATATCTGCAAACTTCATAGAGATATTTACCGGTATACCGAATCCAGGTGGTACTGATTGAGGTATAGGTAGTAACTTAATTATCAGGAGCGCTTTCTCTAACCCAGATAAGGGTGCTTTCAATTTTCCTGGAATAGCTTTAAACTTAGCTAATCTTGACTGTACTGCTGATAGTGCGTTATTTGCTTGGTTTAGTTTATTTCTTAACCTTTGTACTTCATTATTTTCTGGGCAGCCTTCTCTGTTTAGTTTATTAGTTATGTTTGTTGAAGTATCTAATACCTTAGACATAACCTGTCCTTGCATTTTACCAACTATTTTGGCAACGCTTCCTCCTAATCCACTATTTGGTATATTAACGTATGGCATTATTCAGTAAATACTTTTTTAGAATGTAGTTGCTTCAGTAAGTTTTTCATTGTAGGTAATAAAGGAAGTATAGAGTTAGCTGTTGCTATTTGTTTGGCTACGTAGGCTGGAGGTGCAGGTGGTGCTGTAGCTATACTCTTTACTAAGGTCTCGAATTGCGACATAAAATCATCTAGCCAGTCTGTGGAAGTCTGACCTAATAGTACAGGCTCTTTTTCTTTAAATGCATCAGTACCTAAGTAAACTTTTTTAGCGTCTAATGCAACATAGTCTTCTCCATCTATTCCTACTACTTTTCCGTTTAATCCTATACCTTCAACAGCAGATAAAAAAATACCTTCTTCTTTTGCATTAAAAAATAATCTTCCTCCGTTAATTAATACTTGATTACCTTTATAAGCATTAGCTTTATCTGGTTCTGAATCCCATGCATCTCTTTTATCATTAGCTTGGGTTAGTTCAAATTTATGATCAGACCCCATGTAAATTGAATTAGGGTCTTTATCTATGTTCTCTATAACGGGATCAACACCGTTTGCTGGTTCGTCCCATCCGTTACTTATAATGGTGTAAGGTTTACCGTCATTACTACTGTCAGTAAATTCATTACCGTCATACTTGCTACCGCCAAGTCTAACAGTAGACCCCCAGCGGCTTTCAATAACTACATCACCAGGAAATGTCTGTACGGGAGGTATCTTGTCAGATTCAGCAAAATGTTCTCCTAAATCTATATCAGAACCTTCACCGAACTGTACTGTATCTTTATATGCATTATGGTGAGGTGAGTTCCATACCCCAACGATAGCTGTCCAGTAGTTTTTAGTTGCTCCAGGATCACCATCTCTCTCTTCACTAGGTAGTTGTTCTAAACGAATTATTTCGTTTTTTAGTGGGATTTTTTTAAATTCAGATATACCGCAGTAAGCAAACTTTAAAGGGGCTTCTCCAGACTCATCAGTCGCTTTAACTAACTCTCTGTAGAATACTCCGTTAAGAGCTTGTGAACCGCCTTGATCGTTGTAGTCTGGGTGAAAGGCATCAAGTATAATGTCAACAACTCTACCGAATTGATTACCTCTTGATTTACTACTTCCTCCGCCAGACGGTCCTCTTCCTGAATTGAAGGTTCTAAACATCTTCTTCGTCCTCTGTTTCGTTTTCTACTTCTTCTATCTGCTCTTTAATCTCTTCTTGCTCCTCTAGTAAGTCTTGAAGCTCAGAAAGATCAAATGGGTCACTGTCGCCTTTAGCTTGAGCTGTTTCCATCCTTTGAATGATTGTGGCTAACTTAATCAAAGCATCATCATTCTTTACTCCTATCTCCATATATTCCTTAATCATAGGAACAAGGAGAGTAGCATCTCCGATGTTTTCTATCAATGGTTTTAACTCTCCAATAAGAGCTTTTACCTGCCCTTTTGTTTCTTTCGAGTTGTCGTAGATTTCACCGAAGAGATCAGATAGAGTTTTTCCTTTAAATATTTCTTTATCTAAACTCATGATAATTTATTTTTATTATAAATAGATTACCTTATCTTATTTGAAATCAACCCTTGTTCGTGTAACGCTAAGTATTTTTGATTAAAGTCAATTTTAAGAACATTTATGACTTTTGTTAGTGTTGGAGTGTCGCAGTCAGTAATCTCTCGTATATAAATATATAAAGCTTTCTTCTTAAATATATCTAAATCATTTCTTGTTCTAAATAATGTAAGTACTGCATCTGCAATTTGCTGCTCTGATTCTTTAATAAAAAGCTCATCTAGTTCGTCGTACATAGTATCGACCCACTTATCAACAAAGTCTGAGAGTGTTATACCTTTATTCGGTTCGGCATAAACGCTTCCATCCTCATAACCATCTTCTATATCGTCAAAGCTTCCTATCTGCTTTAACTTTTTATAGTTTTTATTGTTATAATTAATTAACCATCGCTTTACAATAGTACCGAAATAAGAATATGCTTTTGCTCCATTAGTAGGATCAAACTTCATAATCTTTTCTTCTAGTAAAATAGAAACGATCTCGTGTTTTAAGTCCTCAATCTTATCAACATCTGTATAATAGAACTTAAATGTGTGTATAATGTTTTCGGATAACTTATAAAAAGGCAGGTAAATATGATCAGTGAATATTTTATTTCTATACTCTTGATCTGTAGAATTATTATACTTGACTATATACTCTTCTGTCTCTTTTGTGAAGTAGTTAGCTTTACTTTTTTTTCTGGGCATAATCTTCTTGGAGCGTGTATCGGTCAAGCTCTTCTTGTACTTTTTTCATTTGTTCAAAAAAATAACCGACCTCATCATCGCTTTGAAAGACCCCTTTATCATCAAGCTTTTGTAGGTGCATTTTAGAATCCTTTATTAACTCTGAGATTCTCAACAGGTAACCTTGCTGGGCTACTGTAATATCTTCATATCTTTCATTTTTTAACAGTAGATTGCGTATTGCAACACCCAATATAACAGTAAAGATAGATAAAATAATTATAGTAAACAACATTTTTTATAGATTTTTTAACATATTAGTAAGACCTTCTGAAGAATTCACCCTTCTGCCGTTAGAGGCGGGGGTTTTGACCACTTTTGGCTCTGAAGAACCATTATTATTTTTCCACATATCGTATTCTACCTTAGAAGCTAGAAAGTCTGCACTGTGAAGTACTGAAACGATAGAGGTTTTCTGTCTAGACGACTCAACATTACTAAAAAAGTACGCTTCATTAGCTTTATCAAACACTCCATCGTGTAATCTTATACCAAGAAACTCTTTTTGACTAACTTTTATACCGAATTTCTGTAAAATAAACAGTGAGCGGTCTGGGATAAGCATAAAATCAAGATCAGGATTGTAAGTATACATCTCTGATAGCTTATCTTGACGCCATTTATCAGTCTGAGGTATATAGTTAGGTCTTTCTCCGTCACCCATCTTACCTAAGTCATGGAAAAGTGCGGCAAAGACTAGTTCTTCATCGGTGTAATCGATTGTTCCACCCATCTCTTGATATAACCTTGACTGCTTTACCGCATATTCCACTACTCTATTAACATGATCAACGTATCCACCGGGAAAAGCACTATGATACCAAGTCTTACTACTAGCAGGAGCCATAATATAAGTCTCCTCCATGTGTTTAATCATTGAAATACAGGCCTCCTTACGGTCCCCTATGTAGGTGTCGATGATTTTAAGATGTTTTTGGTAGTTTTTCTCTATTTTCTCTGCTTCTAACATACGTAACCTATTAGTTTTAATTATTATTTATATTATTATATACTATATATATTTATATAATTATATATACTTTATTATATTATTTCTTATTAAGAATATCTATATATTTTATATATTATTTAAGATATTAAAAAAATCTCGAAAGATCAACTATTCTACAATAAATTTTTGCTCGTAATGGTCTTTTAGTACGGAATGATCACCTGCATCCCAAAAAACCCTCATATAAACCGTAATAGTATCCCCAATCATTTCTGGAATAAATGGTCCTAAGTACCTTCTAGACTTTAATTTAGTACCTTTTTTACTAAATCGCAAACCTGTAGGTTGTGCAATATTGATCTTTTCTCCTTCATATTGAGTTAAATTAACATCTGTCCATCCTGCCGGTAAAGGTAAGCCGGTAGAGGTATAATTACCGAATGGTGTGTAATAAGATTGAGATATAACTAGGTTATCTCCTATAGTCCAACTTGTATTGCTATCAAATCTTGCTTCTACAACAGACTCGCCATTATATTGCCACCAAGGATCGGTTTCGCTTACTTCAATATCGATAAAAAAATAAGGTAAGTACTCTCCTGTCCAATCTAAAGGTATATGGTATATACCGCTTGCATCTTTTTGATAGTTCCATAATTGAACAGCTTCACATCCGCCGGGGCAGGTGTCGGGGGAGAGCGGTTCTTGGGTGCAGGATGCTAATGATAATATTAACAAGCACGCCGCCGCGCGAAACGCGCGAAGTTGCCACGCGATTTTTATTCTTAATCTACGAAGTAATATTTTAAATAATTCTCCAGTAGGATTGTGAGATAGTTTAGCTCTCGTATCTCTTTTAAATGATTTCATTATCTTGCATTTTATAAGGTTCACCAATACGTTGTACTACAGCCTTAGCTTCGTCAACAGTTACATTAAAAAACTCTTTAGATTTATTAACCCTCAAGCCATTATCCTCTAAGTAGTGGTGTACTTGCTGCTCTACATCATGTGCATTAAAGCAAGGGTAAGCCCACTCTACCACGAAGTCTAATGCTACACCAGTAGCTGCATTAATCTGCTTGACTCTCTCCGAGGGTTTATTCTTAGTAAAGCCTATCTTACATAGACCAGGCATTGTAGGGTTAGTAAGTACATATACCCATTGACAGCCAGTCATGCCTTGTGGTATCTGGATCTTCTTAGGTCTATTAGTGTAGTATGTTACTTTATCCCAACCATCGCCTTGCTCGGCATCTGGAGTTAATGTAAAGTAGACAGCAGGCGAGCCTGTCTGATCCTCAGAGACTTTGATTAAGGCTTCAGCCTCTTCTTTCGTAATTCTTTTAATTGCCATTATAACCTTTATTTTATACTTAAATATAAGAAATCTTTGTCAATTAAGCAACTATATCTACGTCTTTATTACTAACTAAATCTTGATATCTCTTTATAACAGCACATTTCTCATAGTGTTCTATTCCTTCATAGAACCTTAGCATATCTTCTAGACTAGACATTACCTTTACCATATCGAAAGACTCTCCTATCTTATATACGTTGCTGAACTCTTTACTATCAATCCTATTGAGGTACCTGTATAATTTATTATAGTACTTATACTTTGTAATGTTTCGAACCTCTTTGTAGTGTTTAGGATATCTCTTCATATACATCATATCCATTAGTTGGTAGTTCTCTAAGCCTCTTATAACCATACCTAGAAGAACGAAAGGATTGTCGAGCTGACCTTCCATACCGTATTCTCTATAGATTTCTTCATCTCCTTGTTCGAAGATTGAAAATAAAGTATTTTTATCTAATGGTTGCATACAAATAAATATTATTAAATATAGGTACTATTTTCTAAACAACCGGAATTATTATTTTGCATAAACGTAAATAAAATATCTGCAAAGGTTTTATGATAGTATTCATCCCAATGTCCACAGCTACCTATATTCTCCTCAGGCGCAGTTTTCCACCAGTTATATTTCCACCAATAAAAAGGTACAGAGATAGTTTTAAAGTATGCTTCCCAATGTCTAAACATATCATCATAAAACCTTATATACGCATTATAGTGAGGATTCTTTAACATATGTTGATAGTCATATATTAATCTACTGTATTCTGCTTGGGAAAAATGAAATCCCATACTTTTCATTTTATCAACACCAATATCGTAGCTATCAAAAAAGTAATCTAGAGTTTTGTAATTTATTCCGGTTAGTGAAAAACCTTCCTCCGATCCTGTACCGTGGTACTCTGCTATTTGACTATAAGGTACAGGGAACATAATACGATCAATAATAGTTCCTCCCACTATAACCGTATCTCCCTTCTTAATATACTGTAAATGTTTTGTAATAGTGGCATTTATATCTTCAAACGACATACCGTACC